>CETM01026327.1_pt1 | contig 61502 bp, 59 predicted proteins | sample 361451 | NCBI WGS metagenome assembly CETM01 (sample SAMEA2622690, study PRJEB7988) | marine metagenome | isolation source: saline water (ENVO:00002010), including
TTTCGCCGATTTTTGCCTTGTCTGGCCTTCGCTCGTCGACTTTTCAGACACAGCCTAGGCCTCAGTTCATCCTTCTTCCCCCGGACGATCTTTACCAGGAGCCCTCCATGACCCTTCGCATCGGCATCAACGGCCTCGGCCGCATCGGTCGCCTGGCGCTGCGCCGCCTCTGGGCAGAGCGCGACGCCCAGGCCCTCGAGCTCGTCGCCGCCAACGACCCGGGCGGCGACGCGGCTACCTTCGCCCACCTGCTCGAATTCGACTCGGTGCATGGACGCTGGTCGCCGGGGACCGGCCTTCAGGCAGAAGACGATGCCATCATCATCGACGGCGTTCGCCTGCCCTTATCGCGCCATGACGCTATCGCCAAGACCGACTGGTCTGGCTGCGACGTGGTGATCGAAGCCTCCGGGGCGATGAAGACCCGCGACCAGCTCGACGCCTACCTCGACCAGGGCGTAGGTCGGGTGGTGGTCAGCGCGCCGGTCAAGGAAGACGGTGTGCTCAATGTGGTAATGGGCGTCAACGATCGGGCCTTCGATCCGGCCACCCACCGCATCGTCACCGCGGCAAGTTGCACCACCAACTGCCTGGCGCCGGTGGTCAAGGTGATCCAAGAGACCTTCGGCATCCGCCACGGCACGATGACCACGGTGCACGACATCACCAACACTCAGGTGATCCTCGATACGCCAAGTTCGCCGAGCAAGCCTGATCTGCGCCGTTCACGGGCCTCGAGCATGAGCCTGATCCCCACCACCACCGGCTCGGCCAAGGCGATCACGACGATCTTTCCCGAGCTCGAAGGCAAGCTCAACGGCCACGCCGTACGCGTGCCACTGGCCAACGCCTCGCTCACCGACATGGTCTTCGAGCTCGAGCGCGAAGTAACGGAGGAAGAGGTCAATGCCGCCTTGAAGCGCGCTGCCGAGGGGGAGCTCGCCGGCATCCTGGGCTATGAGGAGCGCCCGCTGGTCTCCATCGACTACCGCACCGACCCGCGTAGCGCCATCGTCGATGCGCCCTCGACCATGGTGGTCAATGGCACCCAGCTGAAGCTTTACGCCTGGTACGACAACGAATGGGGCTATGCCAACCGCACCGTCGAACTGGCACTGAAGGTCGGCCGCACCTGAAGGAGGCACCATGACGCTTGTCGCACGCCTACGGGCCCTGCCGTTCGAGGTGCGCCAGTACCTGCTGGTCACCGGCAACTACTGGGCCTTCACTCTGACCGATGGCGCCCTGCGCATGCTGGTGGTGCTGCACTTCCACCGGCTGGGCTATTCGCCGCTGGAGGTCGCGCTGCTGTTCTTGTTCTACGAGGCCTTCGGCGTGATCACCAATCTGGTCGGCGGCTGGCTGGGCGCGCGGCTGGGGCTCAACCGCACCATGAACCTGGGGCTTGGCCTGCAGCTTCTGGCACTCGGCATGCTGCTGGTGCCCAGCACGGCGCTCAGCGTGGCCTGGGTGATGGCCGCTCAGGCCCTCTCGGGAATCGCCAAGGACCTCAACAAGATGAGTGCCAAGAGCGCGGTCAAGGTGCTGCTGCCCAAGGGCGGCACCGGCACGGATGAGACCATGCAGGGCGCGCTGTATCGCTGGGTGGCGCTGCTCACCGGCTCCAAGAACGCTCTGAAGGGCGCCGGCTTCTTCATCGGCGGGCTGCTGTTGACGCTGGTCGGCTTTCGCGGTGCGATCCTCGCGCTGTGGGTTCTGCTGGTGGGGGTGCTGGCGCTGTCGCTGTGGCGGCTGCGGGCAGACCTTGGCCGCCAGAAGTCCAAACCCAGATTCCGCGAGGTGTTATCGACCTCACGGGCGGTGAACGTGCTCGCGGCGGCGCGACTGATGCTGTTCGCTTCAAGGGATGTCTGGTTCGTGGTCGCTCTGCCGGTGTTTCTGTATGACGTTTACGGCTGGACCTTCTGGAGCGTGGGCACCCTGATGGCCGTGTGGGTCATCGGCTACGGCGGCGTGCAGACCCAGGCGCCGCGCCTGACTCGTGTTTTCCAGGCAAGCCCGGCGACCATCACCGCCGGCTGGGCGCTGGCGCTGGCCGTGCTGCCCGCCATACTCGCGCTCCTGCCGCTGGGCGCCGGCCCAGACATCGGCTCGAGTCCCAGCCTGGGCGCCGGCTGGCTGATCGCTGGGCTGTTGGCCTTCGGCGCATTATTCGCCGTCAACTCGAGCTGGCACAGCTACCTGATCGTGCGCTATGCCCGTGCCGAGGGAGTGTCGATGGATGTCGGCTTCTACTACATGGCCAACGCCATGGGACGCCTGGTCGGCACCCTGCTGTCGGGCTGGCTCTACCAGGCTCAAGGCCTGGCCGCCTGTCTGTGGGTCTCGGCGGCGCTGGTGCTAACAAGCGCCCTGCTGGCTCTGGCGCTGCCCCGAGAGACTGCGGCCAACGCCTGCCAGCAATGATAGGCTGGCGGTTTGATCTGTGGATCTCGTCGGACAGGCTCGCTCGATCCGAGATCACCCGAACCTTCGCAGGAGCCCTTGCATGCCCACCCCGCTGCTCTATGTGGCCGCTGCCTTGGCCGAGATCGCCGGCTGCTTTGCCTTCTGGTCCTGGTGGCGCCTCGACAAGCCGCTCGGCTGGCTGCTGCCGGGAATGGCCAGCCTGGCGCTGTTCGCCTGGCTGTTAAGCCTCACCGATGCCGACTACGCCGGGCGCGCCTATGCCGCCTATGGCGGCGTCTATATCGCTACCTCGCTCGTCTGGTTGTGGCTGGTCGAGCAGCGCGCGCCAGACCGCTGGGACCTGATCGGCGCGACCCTGTGCCTCATCGGCGCGGGGATCATCCTGCTGGGGCCGCGCAGCGCCTGAGCCTCAGCTCTTTCCCAGGCTCAAGCTCAACCCAGGGCTCCCGCTCGTGGACCCATCCGATGGTTTTCATCACCCAGCGCCCGTGGCCATGACAAACCGCCACAGAGCGGCACTGAGCATCCCCATGGCGATCGCCACCAGCGGGCTTCGTAGCCAAATCGCCACAGCGCCTGCAATCAGGGCCGCTATCCGGGAACCACCATCGCCGTCGACGATCATCGGGGTGATCACGGCGATCAGCACCGAGGTTGCCATTGCATCGACGAAGCGCCGCACCTTGGGGCCGATGGGTAGCTGCGACATGATCAAGAGCCCACCGATGCGCGACACCAGCGCAATCATGATCATCATGATGATCGCCACCAGCGAGGCCGCACCGCTCGCGCTTGCAAAGTCACCCATCATGATGCCGACCGACGAGCAGAAGCGGCCGGCCACAGCACGGCAACGCAGCCCCCCACCAGGGCCCCTACCACCACGTGAAGGTAGGGCGGTAACCAGTAATAGGCGAGCAAGGCACTCAGGGCCGCCGCCCCCCAAGGCAGCAGCATGTCACGGCGTGGAACGCCACCGACGACAATCACCAGCAAGAAACACAGCATGATTACGTCGAGCCCATAGCGTTCCGGCTCGACCAACCGACCGCCAAACATCAGCCCGATACCGCTGCCCACCACCCAGGCCCCCCACAGGGCAATGCCGCCACCCAACAGCAGGCCCACGTTACGCTCGCCGCGCTGATATTCACCCAGCGCCATGGCCCAGCTGGAGTCCGTCAAGAAGAACACCGCCGCAAATTGCTGGCGTTTGGGCAGGCTGTGCAACCAGGGGTGCAGGGCCGCACTCATCAGCAGATGGCGGGTATGGATGGCCATGGTCGTCAGCGCCAGCGCCAGCAGCGGAAGCGGGAAGGCCCAGAGCTCGAGCACGGCAAATTGCGAGGGTCCCGAGAACATCAACGCACTCATCAACATGGCCTCCCAGCCATGCAGCCCCTTCTGAGCGGCCGCCACACCGAATGCCAGCCCAAAGGCAACGGTAAAGGCGGCGAGGGGCAGCATCTTGCGCACTCCGCGCCAGGTGCCAGGCCGATCCAGGGTGGCCGCCGCTGACTCGACCGATGGTTTCATGCTCGCCCCTCCTGAGGATGATGAAAGCGCCTTGAGGCGCTGATCATAGCCTAGCCGCTAAGGGCGTTAATACAAAACAAACAGTCCTGCTTGTTTTTTTCATGAGTGCGAACTAGGCTCAATTTCAAGACGCCACTCTGCGTCTTGCCCAGGTGACTGGTATCACAATAGCAACAATCTGCCGACCGTCACGGCACTGGAGAGAACCATGCAATTCAAGTCCACCCGACTTGCCTTGGGAGTGGCCGCCCTTGCCCTTCCTGCCTTCGCGACCTCAGCCATGGCCGCCACGTCATTCATCGCCAATTCCTTTTACGACCAGCAGCATCCGCACTCTCGGTACGGCTATATCGAATGGGCGGAGACCGTCAAAGAACTATCCGACGGCGAGCTGCAGCCGGAAGTCTTCACCGGCACCGTGCTGCTGGCGCCGCGCGCCAACCTGCAGGGCATTCGCGACAATGTGGTGCAGGTGGCTCACCATGCCGCCGTCTACACGCCCTCCGAACTACCGGTCGCCAATGCCATCCAGGAGCTGGGGTTCAATTTCGATGACCCGCTGATCGGCATCCTCGCCGTGACCGACTTCAGCACCCATAACGCCGCCCAGCTCCAGGAATGGGAAGACGTCGGCATCGTCTATCTCGGCGCCTACAACACCCCGCCCTATGTGCTGTTCTGCCGCGAGCCGGTGCGTAATCTCGAAGAACTGCGCGGCAAGCGGATCCGCACCGCCGGCTCTACGGTCTCGGCCTGGGTCGAGCAGGCAGGTGGCATACCGGTCAATGTGCCCTCCAGCGAAATGTACAGTGGCCTGGATCGAGGCTCGCTGGACTGTGCCACCAACGCCGCCAACGACCTGATCGACCGCTCGCTTTGGGAAGTCGCCGAATACACCACGCTGTTGCCGACCGGCATGTACTGGTCAGGCCCGCAGTGGGGCTTCAACCCGTCGTTCTGGGCCGACCTCAGCGATGATCAGCGCGATGTCTTCAAGCAAGCCACCGCCAAGGCGATGACCCGCATGATCGTCCAGTACCTGGACACCGCCGATGCCGCCCTCGAAGAAGCGATCGACAAGGGCAACAACGTCTATGAGCCCGAAGAGGACCTGATGGCTTCCGTCGAAGCGTTTCGCGAGCAGGCTCTGACGGACGTCTACGACACGGCACGTGACAAATACGGCATCGAAGATGCCCAGGCACTGATCGATGACTTCCTGGCTACCCATGCCAAGTGGGTCAAACTGCTTGCCGACGTCGACCGTCATGACGAAGACGCCCTGGCAGAACTGGCCATGCGTGAGATCTACGACACCCTGCCCGCCGACTACGGCATTTACTGATACCGCCAACTCCTGGGGCCGCTCTCGGCGGCCCCTCTGGCGACCCTTAGGCTGTGTCTGAAACATCGACGAGCGCAGTACTTTTCAGACATTGCCTAGCCAACCGAGGAGGCACAACGATGAGCCAACGTCAGACTCAGGAAGAACGCTCACGCCAGACCCAAGCGAAGATCATGCAAGGCACGCTGGAGTGCATTCTGGAGAAGGGAATCCGCGCCACCTCGACGGTCGACGTGGCGCGTCAAGCCGGTGTGTCAAGGGGCGCACTGATGCACCACTACCCTTCCAAGGAGGCGTTGATGCAGGCCGCCCTTGAAGACCTGCTCAACCAGGAGGTCGTAAGCGTCAAAGAAATGGCTGACGGCATCAAGGCGGGCACGCTGGATTTCGATACGCTGATCGACACCCTGCATGACCACTTCAAGGGCAACCTTTACATGGTCACCCTGGAGTACCTCACGGCCGCTCGAACCGACGCGTCGATCAAGGAAGTCCTCGAGCCCCTGGCCGCCCGCTTCAATGCCTCACTCGAGGCCATCTGGGAGCAGCTTCTGCTCAGCACCCGGCATAGCTCCCACGAGAAGCGCGTCGCCCTGAATGCCACCCTGTGCATGATGCGCGGCATGGGCGCCCAGAGCATCTGGCGCGACGACCCGGCGCTCTATCGCGACATGCTGACGTTCTGGAAACAGACCCTGATCGACCAGGGGTTCAGCGAACGCACCGCGCCACAGCGGAGGATCCACATATGACGACTGAGGGCACCCGACTCGAGATCGTCAGCGCTTGGCTAAGCAAGGCAACGCTGGCGGCATCGACCCTGTTCCTGGCCTTGATGGCGTTGCATGTCACCCTGGATGTCACCCTGCGCTTCCTGATAGGCACCTCCTTTCCCGGCACGCTGGAGGTGGTGTCCTTCTATTACATGATCGGCGTGGTCTTCCTGCCTTTGGCCTACGTGGAACTGCAGCGTGAGCATATCAGTGTCGACGTGCTGGTCGGCCGGTTTCCCGCTGGCGTGCAGCTCGGCCTCTACCTGTTTGCCGGCCTGCTGGGGCTCGCCTATTTCGGCCTGCTTGGCTACCAGAGCCTGCTGGATGCCATGCGCGCCACCGGCAGACTGGAAACCGCCATGGCCAACTTCACCTTCTACCTGTGGCCCAGCCGCTGGGCGTTGCCGCTCGGTTTCGCCGCCATGTGCCTGGCAACCCTTGCCAACATGATCAAGGCCATTCGCCTGCGTCACGCCCTCTAGGAGCATCAGCATGACCAATCTCGAGATCGGCGTGGCAGGCATTGCCATCGCCCTGGCCCTGATCGCCTTGCGCGTGCCTATCGGCGTGACGCTGGGCCTGGTATCGATCGTCGGCATCAGCCAGATCACCAACTTCTCGATCGCCTGGGGCATGATTTCCGCGACCCCCTTCGACTTTGCCGGCACCTGGGAACTGACCGCTGCCCCCATGTTCCTGTTCATGGGCTATCTGTGCACCACCACCAACATGACCCAGGGTCTGTTTCAGGCCATGCGCCTCTATCTGGCTCGCCTCCCGGGCGGACTCGCGGTATCCAGCGTCATGGCCTCGGCCTTCTTTGCAGCGGCCTCGGGCTCGAGCGTGGCCACCTCGGCGGCCATGTCGCGCATCGCCGTGCCGGAGATGCTCAAGCACAACTATGACCGTGGCCTAGCAACCGGCACCGTGGCGGCCTCTGGCACCCTGGGATCGTTGATTCCGCCCAGCGTGCTGCTGGTGCTGTACGGCGTTTATGCACAGGTGTCGGTAGGCCAGCTGTTCATGGCCGGCTTCCTGCCCGGCATCGTCTCGGCGCTGCTCTACATCGTGATGATCATGGTGCGAACCCACCTCAAGCCCAGCCTCGCCGGCCATGCCAACGTGCAGTCGAGCTGGCAGGAGAAGTGGGACGCGTTCAAGGAAATCTGGCCGCTGCCGCTGCTGATCGGCGCTGTACTGGGCGGTATCTTCAGCGGCATTTTCTCGCCAACCGAGGCGGGTGCCGTCGGCACCTCCATCGCCGCCTTGATCGCCCTGTCGCGGCGCACGCTGACGGTGGATGCACTCAAGCAGGCGCTGATGCAAACCGCGGTCAGCACCGCCAGCATCTTCATTATCCTGATCGGCTCGCTGTTCTTCACCCGCTTCCTAGCCCTGAGCGGTGTGCCCACGGCCTTCTCGGAAATGATCCTCAGTGTCAGCACCGAAAGCTGGTGGATCATCCTCGCCGTGGCCGTCATCTACCTGGTACTGGGCATGTTCATCGACTCCATCGGGCTACTGCTGCTGACCCTGCCGTTGATCCTGCCGCTGGTCGAGGGGGCCGACCTGAACCTGGTGTGGTTCGGCATCATCGTCGTCAAGCTGCTCGAGGTCGGCCTGGTCACGCCCCCCATCGGCCTGAACGTCTACGTCATCAAAGGCGCGCTTGGCAAAAGCGTCACCCTTCAAGAGGTCTTTCGCGGTGTCAGCTGGTTCATCGCCATGGACATCATCGCCCTGCTGCTGATCGTGATGATTCCGGCACTCTCGCTTTATCTCCCACAACAAATGTTCTGATCCGTTAGCTCGAGGAAAAACAATGACGACAACACACGCCACCCGTACACGCTTCACCAATGCCAACGTCATCGATACCCGCCAGGGTAAAGTGCTGCCTGACCAACAGGTGCGCATCCAGGATGGCCGCATCGTCGCGATCGGTGCCGACCCGCTCGAGGGCGAAGACGATCAGGTCATCGACCTTGAAGGCCGCTATTTGATGCCCGGCCTGGTCGACTCGCATGTGCACGTTACCGCCATCACCCCGAATTTCGCGCTGCTCGAAACGCTGTCGCCGTTCTATGTAGGGGCAAAGTCCAGCGAGCTGCTGAAAGACATGCTGATGCGCGGCTTTACCAGCGTGCGTGATGCCGGCGGCGCCGACCATGGCCTGGCCAACGCCGTCGAGGAAGACAGCCTGATCGGCCCACGCCTTCTGTATGCCGGCCGGGCGCTGTCGCAGACCGGCGGCCACGGCGACATGCGTGGCCCGGGCCAACAGACCTTCGAGGGCTGCTTCTGCTGCTCGGGACTGGGACGTGTCTGCGATGGCGTCAGCGAGGTCCGCCGCGCCGCTCGGGATGAGATCCGCAAGGGCGCCACTCAGCTCAAGATCATGGCATCCGGCGGCGTCTCCTCCCCCACCGATCGCATCGACAGCACCCAGTTCTCGCTGGAAGAGATCGACGCCATCGTCGAGGAAGCCACCGCCGCCAATATCCACACCATGGCCCATGCCTATACCGCCCGCGCCATCAACCGGCTGATTCCCCGCGGCGTGAAGACCATCGAGCACGGCAACCTGATGGACGAAGAAAGCTGCCGGCTATTTCTCGAGCACGATGCCTACCTGACGCCGACCTTATCCACCTACGATGCCCTGGCCCGGGAAGGCGTCGAGGCCGGCATGGCGCCACACCTCCAGCAAAAGGTCTATGACGTGCTGGATGCCGGCGCCAAGGCACTGGAAATGGCCCAGCGCCACGGTGTGAAGATGCTGTACGGCTCTGACCTGTTGGGTCGCATGCAGTGCCACCAGCTCAACGAATTCCTGCTGCGCAAGGAGGTGGTGCCGGCGGATGACCTGATCCGCGCCGCGACCTGCAACGCCGCCGACGCCTATGGCAACCGTGGGGACTTCGGCGAAGTGATCCCCGGCGCCCGTGGCGATCTGATCGTGCTGCGTGACAACCCGCTGGACGATATCGCCGTACTGACGCAGCCTGAGCAGCAGTTACTGATGATCATGAAGGGCGGCAAGGTCTACAAAAACGTCCTTTAAGCCCCATCCTTGGCGGGCGCGTGACGGATGCCCCACGCGCCCTCAGGGTATCCGCGTAAATTAATGTTGACCCGGCGGTCCCAACGTGAAAAGATGCATCTCAGTTGGTTAGCAAGTTGAATATAGTCAGTTGTAATCGAAGTCCTTCGGTAGCCCTGGTGTATATCTCCTTTGTTTTACCCACTATTTCTCGGGGTATCACCCGGCAACTGTAAGAGCGCTTTTGCGCGTAAGGATATTGAAAATGGCAACTGGCACAGTTAAGTGGTTCAACGACACTAAAGGTTTCGGCTTCATTTCTCCGGCAGACGGTGGCGACGACCTGTTCGCACACTTCTCCGAGATCCAGGCAGAAGGCTTCAAGTCTCTGCAGGACGGCCAGGAAGTTTCCTTTGACGTCACCCAGGGCAAGAAAGGCCTGCAGGCGTCAAACATCAAGGCCATCTAAACTCCGACTTCTTGTCGAGATTAGAAAGCCTCTCGAACCCTAGGGTTTGAGGTACAAGGCCCGCTTCGGCGGGCCTTGTTGCGTTTGTGTTTTAGAAAACGGGTCAGAAAACTGCCCCTGCATAGCGAAAGCAGCGCCAACGGCTGCGTTTGATAGCCCCACCAGCCAAGAAGCCACAGCGTTGAGCCAACCTGTCTTCTTGCGTTAAAGCCCCTCCCAGGCAAATGGTAGAATCGACCTCTAAGCGTGACGCTACTCAGGACGCCCATGACGATCGACACCACCCATATCAATCAGCAAATGACCCATTTCGACGGTCACCAGGAAATCTGGCTGTTCGGCTATGGCTCACTGATCTGGAAAGCCGACTTTCCTTACCTGGAACGACGTCCGGCGCATATCCGCGGCTGGGTGCGCCGCTTCTGGCAGGGCTCCCATGACCATCGTGGCACGCCCGAGGCCCCGGGCCGCGTGGCGACCCTGGTGCGTGATCCAGACGCCATCTGCCACGGCATGGCCTATCGCATCACGCCGGAAACCCTCGGCCCTCTCGATGTGCGCGAGAAAAACGGCTATCTGCGCGTGGTCACCGAACTGCACTTCGATGATACCCATGACGACAGTCGAGCCAGCGAGTCGGCGGAAGGCCTGGTATATCTCGCCACCGAGGACAATGCCGCCTTTCTCGGCGACGCGCCCCATGACGCCATCGCCCGCCAGATTGCCATGGCCCAAGGCGCCAGCGGCCCCAACCGCGACTACCTGCTCAACCTGGCGGCGGCGCTGGAGCGTCTCGGCCATCACGACGAGCATGTGGTCTCGCTGGCAAGCCACCTCAATGGGACACTCACTAGCTGAGAGGCCGCACCGCCTTTCAGACATGACATCCAACCACGCGTGAATTGCAGGTGAGCCATGCACTCCCCCGCCATCGCCATCCAGCGCACCCCGCTGGTCGCCGTCTACGGCACGCTGAAGCGCGGCCTGCGCAACCACCACTGGCTGAAGGATGCCGAGTTCGTCGGCGAAGACACCCTGACGACCGCTACACTCTATGATCTGGGCCACTGCCCTGGCGCCAGGCTCGAGCCCTCTCGCGGGATCGACATCGAGGTATTCCGGGTCGATAGCCGTTGCCTGGCCGATCTCGACCGCCTGGAAGATTATCGCGTCCGTGCGCCAAGCACCGGCACCTACGACCGCGCCGTACACGACACCGCCTTCGGGCCGGCCTGGCTCTATCTCTACAACCTGGACGTTGCCGGCTATCCGGTCATTCGCGAAGGCGGCTGGCCACCAAGCGACGCTTTTTCCAGCACCTGAGCAAACATGACGCCGTTCTCTAGCGTGGCAGCCGGATGATCGCCGACGCGGCGGCGACGGGAATGATAGAATACCGCGCCCGTTTGGCCCGGCGCGGCTGGCAGGTGGATTCAATCGCGCCGCGCACTCCTGGCTTCTGCGTGCAACCCACGATCCCGAACCCTCCAAGAGACGCGTCATGATCGCAACCCTTAACACCCTCTTCCGCCCCCTGCAGCGGATAGGGCTGATCGCTCAAATTGCCATCGGCATCGTCTGCGGCATCCTGCTGGCTACCACCTCGCCTGATCTCGCCCAATCAGCGTCACTGCTGGGGCAAGTGTTCATCTCTGCCCTCAAGGCCGTGGCACCGATCCTGGTCTTCGTCTTGGTCACCGCGGCCATCGCCAGCCATCAGCGTGGACAGCAGACCCATATCCGCGGGGTGCTGGTGCTTTATCTGATTGGCACGCTGGCGGCCGCCCTGGTCGCCGTGGTGGCGAGCTTCGCTTTCCCGACCACCCTGACACTGGACGCTCCCCAGGCCAGCGGCAATCCGCCCGGTGGCGTCGATGAGATCCTCAAGAATCTGGTGTTGAGCGCCGTCGACAACCCGGTCAGCGCGCTGATGAATGCCAACTTCATCGCTATCCTGGTCTGGTCGGCCGGCCTTGGCCTGACGCTGCGCCAGGCAAGCGATAGCACCCGCGCCCTGCTCGCAGACCTTGCCGATGCGGTATCGCAGATCATTCGCCTGGTAATCCGCCTGGCGCCGCTGGGCATCTTCGGCCTGGTGGCCGGCACGCTTGCCACCGCTGGCCTCGGTGCACTGCTCGACTACGGCCAGCTACTGCTGGTGATCGTCGGCTGCATGCTGTTCGTGGCACTGGTGACCAACCCGCTGATCGTGTTCCTGAAGACTCGCCGCAATCCCTATCCGCTGGTCTTCGCCTGCCTGCGTGGCAGCGCCATCACTGCCTTCTTTACCCGTAGCTCGGCGGCCAACATCCCGGTCAACCTGGAGCTGTGCAAGCGCCTTGACCTGCACGCCGACACCTATTCGATTTCGATCCCGCTGGGCGCCACCATCAACATGTCCGGCGCGGCGATCACCATCACCGTGATCACGCTGGCCGCCGCCCACACCCTGGGCATCAGCGTCGACTTCGCCACTGCCCTGCTGCTGTGCATCGTGTCGGCGCTGGCCGCCTGCGGCGTCTCCGGCGTAGCCGGCGGCTCACTGCTGATCATTCCCATGGCCGCCAACCTGTTCGGCATTTCCACCGATGTGGCCATGCAGGCAGTGGCGATCGGCTTTGTGATCAGCGTGGTGCAGGATTCCACCGAAACGGCGCTGAACTCCTCCACCGACGTGCTGTTCACCGCCGCCGCCTGCCAGGCCGGTGACACGACCACCGAGCGCGGCTGAGCCACTCGCTCCGTTTCCAGGGTCCGCTCTGGAACGAAAAACCCCGCCATGGCAGGCGCCATGGCGGGGTAGAAACGCCCATCCGGCAGTGCTCAGGCCGGACTGCCGGCCTCGGTCTGGTCGGTCTCAGCGTCCAGGCCCTTACCTTCCAAGCCCTTACTTTCCAAGCCCTTACTTTCCAAGCTCTTGTCTTCCAAACGCTGGCAAAGCGCTGCCATTCTGTCGACCGCCTGCATCAGCACCTCGTCCGGCACCGTCAGTGCCACCCGAATCAGGGTCGTGGCGCTATCGCCGAAGGAGGCGCCCGGCATCACCGCGACCCCTTGTTCTTCGAGCAGGCGCCAGGCGAAGGCCTCGCCGTCGAGACCGGTCTTGGAGACATCGATCATCAGAAACATGCCGCCCTGGGGCAGGCTCGACGACAGCGCGGGTACCTGGCCGACGGCCTCATGCAGCAGCTTGGCACGTCGGCCCAGGGCTTCACAGAGGCGATCGGCGGTGTCGAAATGCTGGCGCAGGGCCGCCTCGGTCATGTCGGCGATGAACGGCTGGTTGCCGAACAGCATGGTTTCCGAGATCGGCAGCAGACGCCGCGAGAACTCCACCGGACCGATGGACCAGCCGCTGCGGAAACCGGTGGCCGCATGGCTCTTGGAGATCGAGGACACCACCACGGTGCGCTCGCGAAGCGCCTCGATTTCCAGCGGCGAGACGAAATCGCCGTCGAAGATCAGCGCCTCGTACACCTCATCGCAGAGGATCCACAGATCGTTCTCGATGCACAGCTTGCCCAACTGCTCCAGCGTCTCGCGATCCAGTACCGCCCCCGTAGGGTTGTGCGGCGTATTGAGCATCAGCACCCGGCTTTCCGGGGTGATGGCGGCGGCCAGATCGGCCGGCTGCATGATGAAGTCGTGCTCCATGCGCAGCGGCACCGGCTGCAGATGTGCCCCTGCCGCACGAATCACCCCTTCATAGGTGGCATAGTACGGATCGCCGCTCAGCACGCCATCGCCCTCACCGGCCAGCGCCAGGATCACCGCGAACAGCGCGGTCTGGGTACCGGGGAAGCACAGCACGTTCTCTTCGCCGATGCCGGGGAAGCGCGGCGCATAGCTCTCGATCAGCGCATCCACCAGTCCCGGCTCACCGCGCCCGTTGGAATAGCGCGTGCGCCCGGCCCGCAGGGCATCGATGCAGTGCTCGACCAGGGCCGGGTCGGTGGTGATATCCGGCTCGCCGATGCTCAATTCGATGAGTTCTTCGCCATTGGCCTGGCGCGCTCTGGCGGCGTTGTGTACCGCCCATTTGTCGCCACCGAGGTCATACAGGCGATCGGTAATCGATGCATAGCGCATGAGACGTTTCCTATCGTGTTACGTGTTGAGAAGACATTGAGGGGGCGTCGATATGCTGCATCAGGGTATTGGCCGGCAGGGCGAGGATGCCCTCCGCCGCACTCAGCGCAATCCTTGGCAGCAGCGCCGTGTCATAAAGGCCGTGCCCGAGCCCGCCTTCCAGCCACAGGCCATCGATCAGTGCGTTCAACGCAATGGCGTAATGCTGGCAGGTGACAGGGTCCGCGGGGCGCTTGAGCACCAGCAGCAGCGGGTGAATCAGCGTTTCCAGCAGGACCAGGAATTCGCGATAGCTCTCACGGTGAATGTCGGCATAGTCTGGCTCGGTCCGGACACGCCCGATGAAGGTGGCCCATAGCGCCACCTTGCGGGGCGACAGGTTGGGCGCCGTCACGTTGGCGACGATGAAGCGGGCCAGGCGCTGCTCGGGCGCTGCACCGCCCTGCTCGGCAGCCTCATCGGCTTCGCTGGTCAGTTGCCCGATCAGGTAGCCGTAGGCGGCACTCACCATCGCATCCTTGGAGCCGAAGTAATGACGGATCAGCCCCGCCGTCACGTCCGCTCGCTCGGCCACGCGACGGGCGCTGGCACCGTTCATGCCGTACTCGGCCACACAGTCCAGGGTCGCTTCCAGCAAGCTGCGCCGCCGGGCGTCCATGGACCAACGCTGAAATGATTTCCTGCTCATAGTCCCCATCGTTTCCGGTAAGAAGACCCCACCTTGGCGCTTTTCGTAGCTCATCGACCAGATCGCCAAGGCAGGTCTCATGGGCGCCGCGATATAACTCAAGCATCTGAAAGCCATCAATATTTCACTAAGAAATATGGCGTGACAGCCGCCGAACCGACAGCGTTGAATTAGCCTTTCGTTTAATATTGAGGCTTTGAATCTCGCTGTACTTGGCTTACAGTTATACTGTCGTATAACAAGGAACTAATTGCAAGCGCCTGCTAAATGACGACATTTCCCCCTCCAGGAGGCAGATGGGCGCCCCCAGAGACGAGAGAATCAATGGCAAACGAACCTGCAATAGAGATACGCGACCTGCGCAAGCGATTCGGCTCCCTCGAGGTCCTGAAGGGCATTTCCCTGACCGCCGGCCAGGGCGATATCGTCGCCATCATTGGCGGCTCGGGCTCGGGTAAATCGACGCTGCTGAGATGCATCAACCTGCTGGAACGCCCGACATCGGGCGAGGTAGCGATTCAAGGCGAAACCTATCGCATGCGAGCCTCTCGCCATGGCGACCTGGAAATCGCCGACCGCCGTCAGGTCCAGCGCATCCGCGCCCACCTCGGCATGGTCTTTCAGAACTTCAACCTCTGGCCGCACCGCACGGTGCTGGAAAACGTCATCGAGGTTCCCATTCACGTACTGGGCATGAAGCGCGACGAGGCCGTTCATCGCGCCGAGAAGCTGCTCGACCGAGTCGGGCTGGGTAGCAAGCAGTCGATGTATCCGGGCTTCATGTCCGGCGGGCAGCAGCAACGCGCCGCCATTGCCCGAGTGCTGGCGGTCGATCCGCTGGCCATGTTGTTCGATGAACCCACCTCGGCGCTCGACCCAGAGCTGGTCGGCGAGGTGCTATCCGTGATCCGCGATCTGGCCGCCGAACAGCGCACCATGATGCTGGTGACCCACGAGATGGCCTTCGCGCGAGACGTGGCAAGCCACGTGGTGTTCCTCCGAGAAGGCGTCATCGAAGAGCAGGGCCCTCCCGATCAGATCTTTGGCGATCCCCGGTCGCCGCACTTGAAGCAGTTCATCAGCTCGGTGGCCTGACCGCTACCGGCATTCACCACGGCACTTTTGCCTCTGCACTCTTGCCACGACACTTTGACAACACAGAAAACAAAAGAGGGACTCTCCATGTTCAAGACATTCACTGCGACCGCCGGCCTGATCGGCCTGAGCCTTTTCGCCGCACCGGCGCTGGCTGAGACCTACAAGATCGGCCTGTCCGCCGAGCCCTACCCCCCCTTCTATTCTCCGGATGCCGCCGGTGACTGGTCGGGCTGGGAAATCGACTTCATCGACGAGCTCTGTGACCGCCTGGACGCCGAATGCGAGCTCAAGCCGGTCGCTTGGGAAGGCATCATTCCGGCCCTCAAGACCGGCAAGATCGACATGATCATCGGCTCGATGTCGATCACCCCGGAGCGCGCCGAGCAGATCGCCTTCTCCGACAAGTATTACGCCAGCCCCACCGGCATCGTGGCGCTCAAATCAAGCGACGTGCAGCCCACTGCCGAGGGCGTTGAAGGCGCTTATCTGGGCATTCAGTCGGGCACCAACCAGGAACAGTACGCGCGCAAGCATTTCGCCGACACGGCCAACCTCAAGGTCTATCAGACCCTCAACGAAGAGCTCCAGGACCTGGTTGCCGGCCGCCTGGACGGGGTGGTCGCCGACACCCTGGCCGTTCAGACCTTCATCCACTCCGAGACCGGCCAGTCCTGCTGTGAATACCGCGGTGCCGTGGCAAGCGATGCCGAGCTGATGAGCGAGGGCATCGGGGTGGGCCTGCGCCAGGGCGATACCGAGCTCAAGGAGCGCGTCAATGCCGCCATCGACGCGATGCGTGCCGATGGTACCTATGAGGACATCACCGCGCCCTACTTCGATTTCGACATCTACGGCGGCTGATGCCCGCCGCGAAGGCCGCCCTCAGGGGCGGCCTTCGTCTTTCCGCCTTTCCGTCCTTCCGCGTTTACTTGGACATCCGTTGGACATCCGTTACTCACAAGGATAATCGCCACCCATGACGACCATCTTCGACTTAAGCCTGCTGGCCTTTGAGCCCCCCGGCTGGGGCAAGGTGCTGCTGGTCGGGTTTCTGCGCTCGATCGAGCTGGCGGCAGGTGGCTATCTGCTGGGCATCCTGATCGGCATCTTCGGCGCCACCGGCAAGCTCTACGGCAACAAGGTCGTCCGCGACCTGCTGGAAATCTACACCATGGTGATCCGCGCCGTGCCCGAACTGGTACTGATGCTGCTGTTCTACTATGTCGGCACCGACCTGCTAAGCCGGGCCTCGACCGCCATGGGCTTCGGCAGTGTCAATATCGACGGCCTGACCGCCGGCATCCTGGTCATCGGCCTGGTGCAGGGCGGCTATGCGACCGAGGTCATTCGCGGTGCCATTCTGGCCATTCCTCGCGGCCAGATCGAAGCGGCCCATGCCTTCGGCATGCCGCCCAGCAAGGTACTGCGCCGGGTGACACTGCCGGCCATGACGCCACATGCCCTGCCCGGCATGGCCAACCTGTGGATGATCGCCACCAAGGATACGGCACTGCTGGCCGTGATCGGCTTCAGTGAACTGACCCTGGTGACCCGCCAGGCCGCCGGTGCCACCCAGTCCTACATCATGTTCTTCCTGGCCGCGGGCGTGCTTTACCTGGCGCTGACGCTGGTGTCGAACCTCGCCCTGCGCCGCTTCGAGCGCTACGCACGGCGTGGTCTTGTCTCCGCACGCTGACTTCAAGGAATGCCTGTGTCTGAACCCCACTCTCTCGCCTCGCTCGTCCGCCCCTCGCGAACGAGCTCGCTAACCAAGCTGTCGGGCCTGCTCGAGCCCCATCGCCTCATTCTGCTCGCCCTGTTCATTGCCGGCCTGGTGGCCGCGATTCAGCTGATGGACTGGAGCTGGCTGCCCCGCTACCTGCCCAAGCTCTGGGAAGGCCTGCAGATAACCCTGATCATGCTGTTTTCGAGCGTGATCGTGGGCTTTCTGTTTGCCCTGCCCCTAGGGCTTGCACAGGTCAGCGGTGTCTGGCCGCTGCGCTGGCTGGCCACCGGTTTCTGCACCGTGATTCGCGGCACCCCGCTGCTTCTGCAGCTGTGGCTGTTCTATTTCGGCCTGGGCGCCCTGTTCGGTCAGTTCCCCGAGATCCGCGACTCCTGGGCCTGGGACTACCTGCGCCAAGCCTGGCCCTATGGCTTCATCGCCCTGACCGTGTCGTTCGCCGCCTACCAGGGCGAGATCATGCGCGGCGCCTTTGCTGGCGTGCCCCACGGCGAGCTGGAAGCCGCCGAGGCCTTCGGCATGTCTCGGCTCAAGGTCTTCACCCGCGTCTGGTTCCCGCGTGCCCTGCACCGCGCCCTGCCGACGCTGACCGGCGAGATCATCCTGCAGCTGAAGTCCACACCGCTGGTCGCCACCATCACGGTGATGGATCTCTATGCGGTGATCACCCAAGTGCGCCAGACCACCTACCTGACCTACGAACCGCTGCTGTTCCTGGTCGCTGTCTATCTGTGCCTGAGCGGCATCCTGATCGTCGGCCTGCGCTGGCTCGAGAACCGCGTGCCGCACTAGCGGCCGCCTTGCCGGCTTCACTGGCAGCCAGAACCGGTGAACCACGACGATGCACCACAAAAAAGGGGGCGGCCCAATGGCCACCCCCTTTTCCCGTACTGCCAGGCGCGTCCTGCTGGCGTCTCGCCGTGCGCCCCGTCTATGCCACTCAGTCCCTGTAGCTCGGGTCCAGCGCCTCGAGGGTGCGCAGATGTGCCGCCCATTCGAGCTCGAGATCGCCATCTTCATGGATGGTCTGATCGTACTGGCGGGCCACATGGCGGGCGGTGTCTTCCGACACCAGCCGCAGCGGCTGGCCGGTGGACTGCGCCGCCACCTGCAGCTCGCAGGCGCGCTCGAGATAGAACATGTTGTTGAACATCTCGGCGGCCGAGGCCCCGGTGGTCAACAGGCCGTGGTTGCGCAGTATCAGCGCCGGGTTGTTGCCAAGGCTTGCCACGATACGTTCGCGCTCGGCCAGGTCCAGGGCGATGCCTTCGTAGTCGTGGTAGGACACCCGCTCATGGAACTGCAGCGCGATCTGGTTGAGCCGCGTCTCGAGGCCGTCTTCCAGCGATGAGACCGCCACCCCGGCCCGCGTATGGGTATGCATTACCCAGGCCGCGTCATGGCTGGCGCCATGGATCGCCGAATGGATGGTGAAACCGGCTGGGTTCACCGCCTCCGGGCTGTCATCGACCTTGCGGCCGTCGACGTCGATTTTCACCAGCGATGAAGCGGTGATCTCTTCCCAGCGCCAGCCATAGGGATTGATCAAAAAGTGGCCTTTCTCACCCGGTACCCGCGCGGTGATATGGGTGTAGATCAGGTCCGTCATGCGATAGTGAGCGGCCAGGCGATAGCAGGCCGCCAGCGCGATGCGGGCCTCTCGTTCGGTGTTGCTGATCGTGGCACGCTTAGGCTGATCGAGGCTCATCGGACGCTCCTTTGCGAAAATTCCGTAGCGAAAGCTCTTTGGCAAGAGCCAGTTAGCAAGAGCTCCTTGACGAGAGCTCATTAGCCAACGCCCTTCTAGGCCAAAAGAAAGGGCTGGCCTCAGTAACCGCGGGCACGGTCGACGCCCATCGCCAGCGGCTGGTTGTCGCGCAGGGCACGGGCGGTGTCGATGACCTGCCCCGCGACCACCTCCGGCAGGGAGTCACTGGCGATGTGCGGCGTGATGCGCAGACGCTCATTCTGCCAGAAGGGATGATCGGCAGGCAGCGGCTCTTCCCGGAAGACATCCAGGCTTGCTCCAGCCAGTTGGCCACTCTCGAGGGCCTCGACCAGATCGTCTTCGACCAGATGCTCGCCGCGGCCGATCTGCACCAGCCAAGCGCCCTTGGCGAGCGTCGTGAACAGGGCCCTGCCGAGCACGTTCTCGGTAGATGCCGTCAGCGGTAGCACATTGATCAGATAATCGGCGCCATTTGATGCCTCCATCACCGCACGCTCGCCGGTCAGGTAGGTCACGCCCTTGACCGGCGCCTCAGGCTGGCTGCGGCAGGCCACGCGCACGGAAAAACCCAGCGCGGCCAGCGCCTCGACCACGGCGCGCCCCATGGTGCCATGCCCCAGCACCGCCACCTTGGCGGAGGCCGGCGCCCGCATCGGCAGCGGCTCCCAGTGGGCCTTGGCGGCATTGCGCTCCAGAATGGCGAACTCGCGTTCGCGGTGGAGCACCTCGTGCGCCGCGAAGCCTGCCATCAGGTCGGCCTGATGCGGGTCGCGCACCCGGGCGATCTGCACCTCATCGCCAAGACCTGGGTGCGCCAGCAGGGCATCGACCCCGGCGCCGATCGACATCGCCAGCGTCAGGTTGGGGTAGGCCGCGAAGGCCTGCTCGCTGGGCAACCAGCAGATCGCAAAGCGCACATCTTCAGGGTTGTCGATGTCGTGCGGGTGACGCAGAACGACGTCATCGGCAGCGCTGCGCAGAGCGACACCATAGACGGCATCCAGGTCGAGTGAATCACTCAGATAGACGCCCAGGATCGGGTTCGCGTTGGTCATGCAGCTTCCTTCGATTCACATTACAGATGAGCAGTGGCTGCCAAGCAGCCTCTTGTTACCCAAATGTATAATAAATCGCGCCATGGTTCTATGGCCGCTGGGATTTAACTCCGCTAACCGGCTCAATGCAGCACGTTGCGAATGAAGCGCAGCGTGTCTTCACCCTCGTTGCAGTAGGCGTAGGGCTGGTCGCTCGGGAAGACGTGGAACTCCCCCTCCACGAGAGTGCACGTCTCGTCGCCGATACGCAGCGTCAGGGTGCCCTCGACCACTACGATCATCTCGTGCCAGCCATCCGCGTCAGGCTCGGAGGCATAGCGCTCACCCGGCGCCAGCTGCCAACGCCACAGTTCGACTTCCCGCGTCGCCTTGCTGGCCAGTAGCCGACCATAGCTTTGCGGCGAACGCCCGGCCCAGGCGACCTCATCGATATAGGCGGAATCCTCGGTTTCCGGCGGCTGCACCAGCACGTGGAAGATCACCCCCAGCGCCTCGGCCAGCCGATCGAGCGTGGTCAGGCTGACATTGACGTCGCCGCGCTCGATGCTCACCAGCATCCGCCGACTAACCCCGGCTGCCTCGGCCAGCGCCTGCTGGCTGAGCCCGGCGGTCTGGCGCAGCCGGCGCACATTGGCCGCCACATGCACCAGCACGTCTGGACGCGATGTTTCTTCGCCGCCCCCATTGTGCAATATACTGCTCATCGCTACACTTCCTGGCACTGAAACGTGATTCACTGACACTCAATAGAAGGGGAGCCTAGCATGAGTGCATCTATGCGGGCCCGGCTGTGGCCGGTGGCGATCCTGATCGTGGCGATGACCTCGATCCAGAGCGGCGCCTCGCTTGCCACCTCGCTGTTTCCGGCCATCGGCCCGACCGGCACCACCGCCATGCGCCTGCTGATCGCCTCCCTCATCCTGCTGGCCGTGCTGCGCCCCTGGCGGCGCCGGGTCAATGCCCGCGGCTGGCGCACCATCGCGATCTACGGCGCCGCACTTGGGCTGATGAACCTGCTCTTCTATCAGGCGCTGAATCGCATTCCGTTGGGTATCGCCGTGGCCCTGGAGTTCACCGGCCCGTTGGCGGTGGCCCTGCTCAACTCCCGGCGCTGGCTCGACCTGTGCTGGGTGGCGATGGCGATCAGCGGGCTGATCTTGTTGCTGCTGCTCGGCGGCGAGAGCGGCTGGGACGTGGACCCGGTGGGCGCCGCCTATGCGCTGGGCGCCGGGGTCTGTTGGGCGCTGTATATCCTGTTCGGCCAGAAGGCCGGCACCGATCACGGCACCCAGACCGCCGCGCTCGGCATCACCATCGCCGCACTGATCTTCTTCCCGATCGGGCTCATCGAGGTCGGCACCGCGATGTTCTCACCGGCGCTCCTGCCGCTGGCCTTGGGGGTGGCGTTGCTCTCCACCGCCTTGCCCTACACCCTTGAGATGATCGCCATGCCGAAGCTTCCGACTCACACCTTCGGCACCCTGATGAGCCTGGAACCCGCCGTCGCGGCGCTTTCTGGCCTCGTCTTCCTCGGCCAGGCATTGAGCCTGACCCAGTGGCTGGCGATCGGCCTGGTGATCGCCGCCTCCATCGGCACCACCCTGACCGGCCAGAAGCCTGTGCCCGTCGTGGCGGCCGGCTGACGCCCTGAACGACTGAGTCACGCCAGCCTGGGCTTGACAATGCTTCGTTCCTTTTATAGAACGTTCTTTATATAGAACACTCTTTATATTGAACATCGCCTGCCATGAGCAGGCGTGGAACGAACACTCAAGGAGCGCGCCACATGGACCGTCTCTCGCTCGGCACCCTGGGCCAGCACCTGCAGCGGCTACGCCAGGAAAAGGGACTGTCGCTGTCGCAGCTAGCCGCTGCCGCCGGCATCGCCAAGTCGAATCTGTCACGCCTAGAGCAGGGCAACGGCAACCCGACTCTGGACACCATCTGGCGCCTGGCAGTGCAGTTAAATGTGCCCTTCGGCACCCTGGTGGCGCCGATCGCCGTGCCCCTGGGCGAAGACGGCGTACAGGTACGGCTGATCGACCAGGGCAAGGACCGGCCCCAGGTGGATGTCTACTGGATGCGCTGCGCGCCCCACACCTCGCGCCATGCCGAAGCGCATACGCCGGGTGCCCAGGAGACCCTCACCCTTATCAGCGGGACGCTGGAGGCGGGCTCGGAAGACGCGACCCGCGTGCTGCGGGCCGGCGACACCCTCGCCTTTGCGGCCGACCGACCGCACCTCTACCGCACCCATGAGGACTGGGCAACGCTGCTGGTCACCATCGTATACGCCGCTGGAGAAACCGCCCCATGAGCCGGCAAGCCATCTCGCCCCGGCCCTGGCTGATCGGTCTACGCGAGGCCATTCCACTGCTGGGCGGCTATGTGCCGGTAGCCGTCTCCTTCGGCCTGATCAGTGTGCAGGCCGGCTTCAGCCCCTGGGAGGCGGTCGTCGTCTCGACACTGATCTATGCCGGCGCTTCACAGTTCCTCTTCGTCGGCATGGTCGCTGGCGGTGCGTCCCTGTGGCTGGTGATCGCCATGACGTTGCTGATCAACCTACGCCATGTCGTTTATGGCCCCAACCTGGCGCCCTGGCTGACCGCCAGCCGCTGGTGGCCCTGGCTGATGCACGGCCTGACCGACCAAGTCTTCGCCTTGGCCCATCACCGCCTTCCGCAACTGCCCGCAGCGCAGCGCCTCGGCTGGTTCACCGGGGCCGCCTTGCTGGCCTGGGCGAGCTGGATCGCCGGCACCGCCCTGGGCGCCGTGGCCGGCAACTGGCTAATGGCCCGCTGGCCGCTGCTCGGCGAGATCATGCCCTTCGCCTTGCCGGCGCTCTTCCTGGTGCTGGTGATACCCCGCTTCACCTCCTGGCGCTGGAGCCTGGCACTGGGCAGCAGCATCCTGGTGGCCCTGCTGTGCACCCTGGCCGGCTACACCAACCTCGGCATCCCCTTCGCCGCCGCCTGCGGGGCCTTATGCTTCTATCTGGTGAAGGCCGATGCCGCGACGACGGGAGGAAGCAATGAGTAACGCCATCTGGCTAGCCGTGCTGGCCTCGGCCATCGGTACCCTGCTACTGCGCATGATTCCTCTGCTGTGGATGCGCCGCAGACTCAGCAGACACGACGGCGAGAGTGGCGGCGAGGCCCTGCCGCAGTGGCTTGGCATTCTGGGTCCGCTGATGATCGCCGCGCTTTTCGGCGTATCGCTGGTGCCACGCCATCCCGATGCCCTTTCTTGGCTGGCCACTTTGATCGGCGTCGCCTCCACCCTGCTCACCTGGCGGTTCACCCGCTCGCTGGGCTGGCCCATCGCCGCCGGCGTGGCGGGCTTCGGCGCGGTCGTGATCCTTGCTGGCCTCGTCTAGCACCCAGCGCCATCCGCCTGCTAACCACTTACGGCCGAACGGCATTGCCATCTTGACCGTCACAAGGCCTAAGCAGCACTCTTGCCGAGTAACCGTCAATATTCAGCAGCCTTTGGCAGTAGCGATTGAATGGCTTGTTGGCTTCACGACTAGAGACCCCTGTATGCCCAATGCTTCGCGGCCTTCCTCGACCGCCGCCGCTTCTTCGCCGCCTGCCTCATCGGCCGGCATTGCGCATCTCTGCGACTTGCTCGACCGCGTGGCCCAGAAGGATCGCCAGGCCTTTGCGGACCTCTATGACGCTACCTCGGCGAAACTTTATGGCGCGGTGCTGCGTATCTTGCGAGACAGAGGCAGCGCCGATGATGTGCTACAGGAAGCCTACGTGAAGATCTGGCAGCAGGCCGCCGTCTTCGACGCCAAGCGCGCCTCGCCCATCACCTGGATGGTGACCATCGCCCGCCACCTGGCCATCGACGAGCTACGCCGCCAACCCAAGGGCTATCGGGAACCCGAGGAAAGCCTGGCGCAAACGCCCGACGAGGGGCCATCCGCTCAGGATGAGCTGCACCAGGAGCAGGATGCCCGGCGCCTGTATCGCTGCCTCGATACCCTCGAGGACGGCCGCCAGGAAATGGTCAGGCTCGCCTACCTGGAAGGCTGGTCCCGGGCCGACCTGGCCACACATTTCGACCAGCCGGTGAATACCGTCAAGACATGGCTGCATCGCGCACTTAAGCAGCTCAAGGGGTGCCTGGCATCATGACCCAACACGACGATCTCGACATGCTGGCCGCCGAGTACGCACTGGGCACCCTGGACGCCGATACCCGCGCCGACGTCGCCAGGCGGCGCCAGCAAGAGCCCGAACTGGAGGCGCTGATTCAGGCCTGGGAAGCGCGCCTCGCGCCCCTGGGCGACGAAGCCGTCGCCGTCGCTCCCGGCCCCGAGCTCAAGGAAAGAATCGAACAGCGCATCCGGACCATCGAAGCCGAGGCCCAGCGGCCGCAAGCCGAACAGGCACCGACCCAGAAGCCAGAACAGGCCGCGACGAGTGCGAGCGACCAGTCCCAGGTCGCGACCCTGCGGCGGCGGCTGGTCCGCTGGCAATGGAGTACCGGCCTTGCCACCGCCGCGGCCCTGGTGCTCGCCGTTATCCTGGCCGGGCCGCTGAACAAGGTGCCAAGCGATCCTTCGTTTGTGGCCGTGTTCCAGGAAGACGACCGCCAGCCGGCGTTCATGCTGTCCGTCGACCTTTCCAATAAGCAGTTGAATGTATTGCCGGTGTCCGCCGAACCGCTAGCCAACAAGTCCTACCAGCTGTGGATCAAGGAAGACTCGCTCGGGCCCAATCCCCGCTCGGTGGGGGTGCTGAACGACGACCTGAGCCTGGATGCCGACGCCCTGAGCGACTACGACCCGGCGCTTCTGAAGCGCGCGACCTTCGGCATCAGCATCGAACCCAGCGGCGGCTCTCCCACCGGCCAGCCCACGGGTCCCGCCATTCACGGCTATCTCTACCCCACCGGCCGGGCCGGGGGACAGCGGCTGTAATTTTTTTCGACTGGCCTGAAACCCCGCACGCACTCCTTGCGTATCTACCTACACACCCACTTGAGCCCAGTGGCTCGAGTGGGTTGTGACGAGATAGCGACGACAGACCAAGGAGAGAGAAAAATGATCAACAAACTGATGGCAAGCGCCTTCGTATCCGTTTCTCTGCTCGCCGGTGCCGGCTTCGCACAGGCTGCCGACCACGGCGACATGCACCCAGCTGTGTGGGCCGATGATCAATCCGTTTCAGGCGGTACCGTGACGGCAGAGAAAGTCATGGCCAACGAGAACGGTTGGCTGGTCGTCCACCGCACCGGCGAAGACATGAAGCCGGGGCCGGTGGTCGGCTATGCGCCGCTCAAGGAAGGCGAAAACATGGACGTGGCCGCAATACTTACCGAAGACGTCATGCCCGGCGATCACCTGATGCTGATGGTGCACAGCGAAGAAGGCGGCATGAAGACCGGCGCCTTCGAGTACACCCTGGGCGCCAAAGAAGACGGCCCGATCAAGATGGATGGCAACCTGGTGATGAAGGTCATTACCGCCGAATAATTCCATCATTTCATCGCGATATCTCGGGGCCGCCTTTAGCGGCCCCGTTGCGTTTTAGCTTATTCCCTCTGTTATCCCAAGCTTTCGCTCTCCCCTGCCAATCCGCCGCAGAGAAGCAATACGCCATAGACCGGCACTCTCCCTGTTGAGCTCTCATTGTTGAGTTCAGCTTGTTAAGCTCGGCTTGTGGCTCTCAACCACGGAAACGATATCCACTCAGTCGTGGCCAAGATTCGCCGGATGGCGTCGGCACGCCTGCCAGGTGCGACGAGCGTCCAAGCGCCCTGATGACGCCTCATTCCCTGGAGAAAAGCATCAGGTGTTCGTGGCCGCTTGCCAGTAAGCAAGCGACTGCTCGGACACGATACCCTGGGTGGTACCGATCTCGATCACAGCTTGTTGAAAAGCGGCCGCCAGCTCGGGCTGGTGACACAGATGCAGGCTGCGAATGATCCGTGATATTCGCAGGTGGTTATGGCCACTGCGCTTCAGCCAGATATGTTCCCGCATATTGAGCTCGGGTAGCGCTTCGATGACGAGTTCCCTGCGCGTCAATCCGAAGAATGCCAGCATGGTATCCAGTGAGCGCCGCTGGTTGGCTCTTAAGGCTTCATCCTCGGCAAAGGCGGCACGCGCGGCCTCTCCCAGCAGCGGAGCGAAGCTGTTGAAGCGCCCGGCTTCGGGAATTGGAAACAGCCATTGGATATAGTCGTGGGTATGTTCCAGCCAGAACGGCGACAGCACCCAGATGTCGTGAATGCGCCGCCCTTGGTGATCATCGCCTTCGCCGCGGTAGAAGGCGATGAGCTGCATATCGGGGTTGCTCATGGCTGTCGTCCTTGAGGGAATGGTGCTTCAGCAAAGTGAGTGAGGTCTGCTTACTTGCCGTTTCAGGGATGCCAAAAACATAAGGATAATCTAATATTGATTTCCAGTCTTTTATTTCCCGAGTCAATGGGCGAGTGCCGTGTTGGACCTAACTCTATCGCCATGATTTCATCGCAAGACTTTTTTGTAACTAAAGGAAAAGTCTAATGGCTATCGCTATACCGCCTGGATGGCGGTCTGGCCACTCGCTGTTACCCATGCCTGCCTCTTATTCTCAGGATTGCATTGATGGACGATTCCCTGCTGGTCAGCCTGCGCCGCTATCGGCCCCGAGAAGGCCGCGATAGCCTCGAGGACTACATCACCGAGATTTTCGCTTGGCTGCTCCGCAACTCCCGCGAAGTCGCCGATGCCTTTCTCGACAACGTCATGGCGCGTTTGCCGGAAGCGGATCGCATCGAGCTACCCAATGCCGACCAGGACGTCACCTGGGACACGCAAAGATCCTATCCCGGAGCGCGCCTCGACATGCTCGCCCAATGGCCGGGTGGCGCACTGCTCTTCGAACACAAGGTACACGCCCCTCTCTCGGCCGAGCAGATCAACAAGTATCGCGACCTGGCGGCATCGGAATTCCCCGGTCGAGCCGCCCGGGTAATCGTGATCTCCGCCAATACCGGCCAGCATCGGCCGGAAGCCCACGGCTGCCTGTGTTGGGAAGACGTTTATCGGCTGCTACAGGCGAAGCACGAGACACTGACGCCCCCCACCGAGCGGTTTCATATCGCAAGCTTCCTTGCCCTGCTGAAGCACGAAGGCTTGCATCCGGCGGCGCCGATCAGCCATCAAGCAGTGGCTTTCTACCCGGTAGCATGGCGTTTTCCGGAACAGCTGACGGCCGCGCTGACACCGCTGGCGGGCGAGGAATGGCCGCTTGTAGAGCGTTATGAAGGACGCGTGCCTGGCACTCGCTGGGGCCGGCAGGGTTTTGAGCTCATCCCTGCGGGCGGCCCACTCAACTGGATGCCGGGCCTGTTCGTCGGCGTGATTCTCGATGGCCGCGACCACCGTGTGCATGAACGGCATACCGACCAGGTGATGCTAAACGTCATCCTCGACTTTTCGTTCAAGCTGCACGACATCTACCCAGGACTGCCGAGCTACCGGCGGCTCGTGCAACAGCTTGAAGAGCTGACTCCCCACAAAGGCTGGCACTTCTATAACCACCTCGAGGACTCCCCGGCCAATCGCCATCACCCCCTGTACCTGGAGACGCCACTGCTTGAGGTGCTGCGGGGAACGACCACCATGAAAGAACAGCGCGACGCGATTCGCCACGCCGTTCGCGACGCCATAGCGCTACTAGAACGCAATAGCGCACTGAAGGCACTGACCGACGAGGTCCGACACCAAGCAACGCTCTTGACCAATGCATAAGCTTGAAGCCAATGACGGGTGGGCACAGCGACCTGCTCGGCCGGGGTAGGCCAGACCACCTTCGCGGCATAGACGTCCGATTCCGGCGAGTCTCGTGACCCTGGCGCGTTACACTGGCGGTGAAACGTCGGCAACAGGAGCATCGACATGCTGGATTCCGCCGAGTGCCGTCAGGCTCGCTTAGCGCGTGATGCCCGCTTCGACGGCCGCTTCGTGGTCGGCGTGACCACCACCGGCATCTACTGCCGGCCGATCTGCCCCGCCAGGCTGCCCCAAGAAGCCAACGTGCGCTATTTCGATGGCCCGCTGACCGCCGCCGAGGCGGGTTTCAGGCCCTGCCTGCGCTGCCGGCCGGACAGCGCACCGGACTCCCCCGCCTGGCGCGGCACCCGCACCACGCTGGAACGCGCCCTGCGACTGATCGACGACGGCGCCCTACGCGATGGCTCGCTGGGTGATCTTTGCGAGCGCCTCGGCGTCGGCGAGCGTCACCTGCGGCGGCTTTTCCAAGACGGATTCGGCGTCTCACCCAAGGCCTACGCCCAGTACCGCCAATGCCTGTTCGCCAAGCAACTGCTGCACCAGACCGCGCTGCCGATTACCGACATCGCCTACGCCAGCGGCTTTCGCAGCCTGCGACGCTTCAACGACGCTTTCGTGACCCGCATCGGCCTGGCGCCGCGGACGCTACGCCGCACGGCCAAGGGCAGTGGCAATGCCAGCCAGCGCAGCGAAGCGCTGACGCTGTGGCTGGCATATCGCCCGCCCTATGCCTGGTCGGCGATGCGCGACTTCCACGCAAGCCGCGCGATTCCAGGCCTGGAGTGGGTCGGCGACGACCACTATGGCCGGCATATTCGCTGGGGCGATGAGAAAGCCATCGCCAAGGGCAGCTTCACCGCCGAGCACGTACCAGAGCGCCACGCCTTCCGGGTCCGGCTCGAGCTCGACGACCTGCGCGCACTATCACCGGTAGTGAGACACATTCGCCGGGTGCTGGACCTGGACGCCGACACCACCACCATCGAGGCCCACCTAGCCGACGCTTTTCCCGATCTCGCGCTTATCGAAGGGCTCAGGCTGCCCGGCCTCTGGTCGCCCTTCGAGGCCGGGGTGCGCGCCATTCTCGGCCAGCAGGTCTCAACCGATGCCGCCCGGGGCCTGGTCACCCGGCTAGTCGAGGCCCTAGGGGAACCGGCCGGCGATCTAGGCCGGCACTTCCCGACGCCTAACGCCATCGCCGCAAGCGAGCTCGACGAGCTACGCATGCCCGGCGCCCGCAAGGCGACCCTGAAGCGCCTCGCCAGCTGGTTCGCCGACGGCAAGGCCGACGAAGACCCGCTGACCTGGACGTCGCTCAAGGGCATCGGCCCCTGGACGGCCCATTATGCGGCGCTGCGCGGCACCAGCGCCCCCGATATCTGGCTGGACGGCGACGCCGGCGTGCGCCGCGCCCTGCCCCGCCTGGCGGGCGCCGACCCGGCCCGAGGGGCACCTTGGCGCAGCTACCTGACCCTGCAGCTATGGTCATACGACCCCGAAGCCACGAGGAGCCAAGACAATGCACGATGACGCCCTGGACTATTTCTACCCAACGGAGGCCGAGACGCTCGGCTTGATTCGCCTAAGCGCCTCCGACGCCGGGCTGACCGAGATCGCCTTCGTCATGGAAGAGGACGAACCGGCCCGGCCCAACGCCCACACCGAGCAGGCCCGCAAGCAGCTCGCCGAATACTTCGCGGGCCGCCGCCGGACCTTCGTGCTGCCGCTGGCACCGAAAGGCACCGACTTCCAGCGCCGGGTCTGGCAGGCGCTGGCCGACATTCCCTACGGCGAGACGCGCTGCTACGCCGAAATCGCCGAGCAGCTTGATTGCAAGGGTGGTCAGCGTGCAGTGGGCGCGGCCAACGGCCGCAATCCGCTGGCGATCGTGGTGCCCTGCCACCGGGTGATCGGCAGCAACGGCCGCCTAACCGGCTACGCCGGCGGCATCGACCGCAAGCAGTGGTTATTGGCGCATGAGAGCGGCGAAGCTGACTTCGCTCTTAACTGAGCCAAGCAACCGGACCATATAAAGATAAAGGCGGAGTAAGTGCCTACAAGGTACTGTCAGTGGGCCGCTATCAGCCTATTTCCCAAGGGTTGATCGTCTCAAGGCTCAACGTCTCGAAATCTTTAATGTTGCGGGTCACTAACATCGCGCCATGCTGAATGCAGATAGCCGCAATTTGGGCATCGGCCATGTGAACCTGCCTTCCTACACTCTCGACCTGCTCGGCGAAGTTAACAGCCGCCCCGCCATCGAAGGGAAGGATGCGCCCAGAAAAATCTTCCTCAAACATGGCCGCCGCCATAGCGGCGAAATCACGTTTACGCCTGCCGTTGGGCAGGCGCACGATGCCGTAGAGAATTTCAGCGACGGTAATAGAGGAAATTGTCACGGAAATGGCATCTTGCCTATCCAGCCAGTCGACGACTCGGGCATCGGGATCAGGCCGCATCAGCTCGGATATCACATTGGTATCAAGAACGATCATGCGCCAAAGCCCGAGTCGCGAGGCTGATCAGACCTGGGCGGTACGTCCAGCTCGATGCCGCCCGCCTCTGCGAATCGCTCACGTATGCGACTCCCTAGCCCCTTTGCTTGAGGCTGGTTCAAGGCAGTACGGAGAATGATGCGAACCTCCTCCTCCATGGAATGGCCATGCTTAGCCGCCTCCACGCGAAGCTGAGCCTTCAACTGGTCACCCAGGTTGCGGATTGTTATCGAAGCCATGCAGACTCCTCGTATGATTGTATTGATATCAATGATAGCGTGAGCGAGTCTTACAGGTTTACCCGCGCAGGACGGTAGGTTTTGTGGTGGCCCTTACATAGAAGCCTTGAGGAAATAGAGACTGCCTACATAAGGCCGACCAAGGCAGTACGTAAGACGATCAATAAGGGGATTGAGTGGTGGGGGATAGCCAGATTCGAACTGACGACCAAAGAATTATGAGTTAGCCCACAGGCGTGCCATTGCTGGTTAAGAAATGCAAAACCAGCAGCTTACATAAGCATTTATATTCCACTGTGGTTCTTCATGCGCCTATGCCGTAGACAGGATGTAGCCAAGGAATAGCGCAACGCAGGGCATGCCAGCGTTTGGCTTTGCTATGCAAAGCTAAATATTCGCGACTAAGAATTGCCATCTTTTGATATCAATGACATTTCTTTTAACGCTTTTCTGGCACGCCTCTTCAAAACCCAACCATTTGTGAAGAAAAATTTCACAAAAAGCTCAGTCAAACAATAACACGACTAAACTGTGGATACTGCCTGTAAAACTGAAGATAATTTTTAATCATACTTAGAGATTTATCCTCGCTAGAATCAAAAAGAAAACCTAGTTGATTTTGCACGGCCTCCGCATCACTAGAAGGCATTGCTGAGTCTATCTCCAATCTCTCCCTCAAAGAAAGAACAGGAACTCTAATATCTAAAATCTCTTCTTTCTCATATAGAAAAGGCCACGCACCAATTACGCCTTCTTTTAACAAGCAAGCTTTCTCATCCCTAGTAGCCACAACCCCAGAAATAGTGACCATTCTGTGAGTATCTTGATAAGTACAGGCGACAATTGGGCAGAAAGAAAGGCCCTTACCTTTGAGAGCAAGATATGCTGCCTTGCGAATAGCATCCACTAAAACATTTGGATAATTCTTAGGCGTCAACTCTTCTGCCTTAATGTCTGATTTAAGATAATCATTTATCCAGCTCTTGAGACGCTGCAGCCTATCCCTCTTTATCTCGTCCCTGCCTTTCCCGCTCTGGGAACCCAAAGTCTCAACATTGGCGTTGAGAGTTATTTTTACAACATCCCCATTCTGAAGCTTGGGCAGTAGCTGTCTAAACTCCTGTAGCTGGCCACCTATTTTTGGTGATGCGTAATCAAGCCAAACAATAACATTGCCTTCGATGGAAAACCCGTCAATAAAGTCTTCAGCAGTCTGGTTCTTACAGTTAATGCACCCAAAAGGTAGATTCTTTTTCTGCCGTTCAACTACATTTTCATCTTCTTCTAAGCTAATCATTTTCTCAACAAAAACTTCAGAATGGATCTGCTTAAAATCTTCGAGAAAAGGTCCACCGAAGCCAATGTATGTATAGTTCTCCACTTGCAGGCGCCTAGACATAAGCTGCAAGGATTCTATGAAAAGCTTCCTATCAACAGCCTTTCCTGGCCGCAAATGGTAAGGAATAAAGCCACCGCTCATAGCTCCTCCTTGGCATCCCTGAGCATAATATTAAAGCACTCTTCGCCAACCTCTTTCGGCTCGCGATTCGAGTCACCGAACAAGAATTGAGAGACTTGCTTTATCTCGGATAGAGGCTTCGAGTACCTGACCTGCTTAGATGAAGTTTTAGAGGAGGCAGGCCTTGGCAACTCAGGGATAAACTTTTTCTCTTTTTTATTGTTTTTAGGATTTATCCATTTATCTTGTGGAATGACATCGGGAACGTCTCGAACGCTTTTCATTGCAGATGTCTTGAAGAGCTGCTTTTCTTCCTCCTTATACTGCTTCCAGTGGTTTGTATGTTGAGTAAACAGCCTCATACCTTCCATCATATGATCTTTTACTTTCAGGTAGAGATCATCACTGGCCTCCAAACCTCTCTTTGTTGTATTTATAGGAAGTTTGCTCGCATTATTGCATGAAAACTCAACGACACCAGAAATGGTTATAAACTGGTTGTGGTAGTTTGGAACTTTCCCGACACCCCAGCCAGTCAACCTTCCCTTATCTTTATATAGTACAACCCTTTCATTCGCTATGACTGTCCAGCCTGCTTCTTCACTCGACCGCTTAGGGGACTCATTCCACTCATCAAGCTCGGACTCAGATGGAGGTTCTGCCAGAAAGCCCACGACAAGACGCACCTTCACATCATCAAGTTCACCTTCATAAATATATGGCAGTATCCCTTTCTTCTGCTCATAGTCATCAAATGAAGATGCCATCACAGTCAGTGGCTTAGGCTCTATTTTTTTTCCAGAAAGAGTAATAACAAACCCCTTCTTAATTATGTACGTATAATGCGTCGAGATCAGGTCATATAGTTGATCCTCGAACCCATCATGCTCTTCCTCTGAAAACTCAGCAGCAACTGTTGGAACAAGGTTGCTTATAATGATCTTTGTTCCATCGTGGCCTAGCTCTTCCTCCGGATGACTTAGATTCAAATCCCATGTATCTGCATTCTTCAGCCAATCAGGAGAAATATTTACTACATAAGAATCTTCGCCATGCCTTGAAATAACTGAGGCTTGTCGCCCCATTTTAAAAATGGCACGCTTCATGCCAATTCCATAAATTCCTACAGTACTTAAGTCTTCTTCCCTGTCATCTGGCCTCCCCATCCTAAAAGCATATTCTTTAGCCGTTTGAGATGGTATGCCGCCGCAATTATCATATATTACAAATGATTCCCCATTGAACCTTATATCACAAAAAAAGCCTTCATACGGCCTTTCATACGGAGTTTTACCACCGTCTCTAGTTGTTCGTGCAATGCCGTCCACACAGTTATCAAGAAGATCGAGAATAGCATCTTTTAGATCTATATCTCGCGTTAGCATTTCTACAAAAAACCTTTTTGTTGGCGCAGCATTAACTACTGTGTCTTCAGCTTCCCTGGTCATATTTTTTCCTTAGGCCCTTATAGGCTCTCTATTCACATTTAACTGCTTTAAAACTATATTCAAAACACTCTTCGCAAAGATAGGAGAAACACTATTGCCGATCATTCTAAAGCTATGCCAGATCGTTGGATGAAACACAAACCAATCTGGAAACCCTTGAATCCTGGCAGCCTCTCTTATGGTTATTACCCTAGGTTGCTCTGGATGAATAGGTCTTACTGACTGAAAGCTCCCTTTATCTTTTCCTGTACCTGCTCTCAAAGTAGGTGCTTGAGCATCCCATTTCAACCGTGGAAATCTACTTACACTATCCACTTTCCCTGGAGAAACTTTTTCAAAGCGCTCTTGTACTTCAACAGTATGCTTAGTTGCATTTAACCCGGTTACAAAACCTTTAGCCACCTGATTCTTGAAGTACTCAGCACCTAAACCATCATGTGGCAACGCTCTTAAAAAAGCAGCATACTCGCTTGGCTTTTTATCTTCAGGGTACTCTCCTAAATTAAACCCACCTTCTCCTTTGGTTACAGCGGCAGATGGACAAGGAAGGTCTGAGATAGCAGAGCGAACGGTTACTTTTTTATCAACCACATTTGCAAAATCAGACTCTGTCAAGGATAAGCCTTCCTGAGGCTTGTACCCAATTAAAACCACACGCTTTCTGTTTGTAGGGGCACCAAAATCACTTGCATTAAGCACCATCGGATTTAAAACATGATACTGTTGCTTAAAGACCTCTATCGCAGTTTCTAGAGACTTCTTATTCTGGCTATCAAGAATCCCTTCAACATTCTCCATAACAAAAAACGATGGCGATAAAATATTCACCTGCTCAGCAAATGCTACAATGAGGCTATTCCTTGGATCAGAGCTGTCACGTTTGCCGATCCTACTAAAACCTTGGCAAGGAGGACCTCCAATGACTCCATCAGGCTGTTCGTCTTTAAGCACATCCTTCCAAAACGCTTCGTCTAATTCCCTTATGTCGGCATGAAAAACCTTTGCACTGGGAAAGTTCATTCGCCAGCTGGAAGTAAGGTCTTGATCAATATCGATTGCTGCAAGTGTGGAAAAACCTGCAAGGTGCGCCCCTAAGGAAAAGCCACCCGCCCCGCAACACAAATCAACAACGGTCTTTTTCATTGAGCCATAACATTCTTCAAGGAAGAGCAAGCCTTTCGGCAACCAAAAAACAAAATAACCTTTAAAAATAACATAGTAAACAAAATATTTCAATAACCGTGTATTCTTATAAGGCCACACTAACCGATATCCGTATCAATACTGCAAGCCTTATGTATTTTCTCTTATTTAATAAATATATGAGCTCAAGGCCGACCTCATATCCCTGGAGCCTGCCGCCCTGGTACCACCTTGCCGCTGCCTTTCCGGCTAGTCGGTATCCGTCCCTGTATGCTTGAGCGCCTTCCGCGCCTGCTCAATCTCCGGGCTGATCTGCCCCGCCTCCTCGATCACCTGATCATTCATCAGTCAAAGCGTGTACTAGAGAAAGGTGTTGGTTAAATGCTTGAGAACCTTGCCAGACGGCGCAGTTTTTCCCTGCTCAAACTTGATCAGGGTTTCTTTTCCTATGCCCGTCGTCTAACAGAAGGCATGGCGTTCCCCCCCGCCACTTCACGCATGGCACGAATTTTCTCGCCGTCGTGTCTTGACATGCCGTATCTATCTACTATAGCAGCTAATTAATATGGTATTTAACCACCACACCGGTTCTTATTCGCTCTCTTGAGCCTATCACAGGCAACCAAAGGCAGGTGAAGACGATGGAACAACCTCAAGCGCCATATGTCCCGACCCACGTGCCTCTGATGACCATCGAGCGTTTCGCCGAGCTCTCTGGCCTCGAAAAAGCGGTCGTCTACGGGCAGATTCGCAACGGCCACCTGCCCGCCGTGAAAGTCGGCCGGTACCCATGTTCAATGTCGCCCTACTGGGACGTCAGTGCCTCCAACTGGAGGAATGGGCATAACCACCTTCGTCCTGTTTCACGTAGCATCTCGGCGTTCCCAGCTCCTTTGGCCCGCAACGTCCCTCCGAAGACAAATCGGAGACAAACACACGCATTACCAAGGGGAGGATGGCCGTGCCCCCCTTGAGAGCGAAGCACGGCTCGTCATTGAGAAATGGCAGCAATGAGACCAGCAGACTGACCTGTTCGTAGTAGGAGCTTCAATCAGCATGCAGGAACATCTCCGGCACCGTCACGTGATATTCCCTATTCAACTTGCCGCCCTGGCAGAGCTGCCGGTTACCTTTGCCAAGGTCCAATCGAAGAGGTTACAGACGACCGTACCATGCATGCCCGGCATGGCGAGCCAGCATCAGGAAGGCGCGCTTGATTCTCCCTACTCTGGCAATGCCTGCAGCCAGCGCGGGCGCAGCGTATTAAGCCCTCAGAAGGTGTCCACCAGCTCACTGCTGAGCAGCAACACATTCGGCGTCACGGCGATCTACTCTAGGACTGCTCGCTCGGGAGTCGATACCTGCAAGCTGAACGCTCTGTCATCCGGCGCGTAGTACTTGAACCTACCGGGAATCTGCACTGGCAAGCCATTTTCAGAGTGAAGCACCATCCGCCCTGCCCCCTCGGTATCGCTCAACCACCGGGGCAGCCGAGCGCCCTCCTTGCCATGCAGGTGCGTTGTGCTCCCCCCATGGGCAGATAGTGGGCAAAACCATGCAGTGCCAGGGCCGTCTGGCCACCCGGCAAAAATGGTGGCAACTCCAAGTCGTCGCTCGCCCGCAGGGCGAAAACAGCGCTCTCCCAGGTAAGAGCCCCCCACTTGGCAGTAGGCGCCGTACGGTATCTTGTACTGCAGTTGGTTTATTTTCACGTCAAAAAGCGGTCTTAAATTCCGTTTTCAACGTGGAAGATAAACTGCGTTGGTTTATCTTCAAGCACAGAGTCGCCATGGAAAAACGATTGGCGATGCTTGAGAGCTAACAGGAGCGAATGAATAACGGCTAAAGCCATTAGAAGCTTCTGCTGTGCGAGCTAAAGCAGCGATGAGCACTCAGATGGAATGCAAGGAAAGTCAACTTATCCACATGACCTTGAAGTAAGCGCCGGACAAACAGGGTGTGGATAAGTGTAGCGAGGAACAGCGGAGAGGGGAATACAAGCAAAGGTAACGGCTTGATGTTGGTGGGCCCAGTCAGACTCGAACTGACGACCAAGGGATTATGAGTGCAATACAGTGAAAAATCCAGACCGCGCCTGCAATGCGGTTATACTGAATAATCAGTCAGTTGGTGATTCCCAATGCTCACACTAGCCACAACGTTTCCTCGCAATCAGCAACCAAACCGCAACCAAAGCAGGCTGCTCTCAATGATTCCTAAATCGCCCCAGGTATCATAGACAGCTCCAGAGCGAGGCAGGCGTAGTACCGACCACCGGCTCTCCGATAACATGGCCGGGTAGTGGAAGCATCGCTGCTGATGACCGACCCGCTACTAACCTTGGCGGGCCAAGCTTGCCTACGGAGGCTTCGATGCTGAACGCCGACATCATCAGGAAGGATGACGATCGCTACCAGGTCATGGCGATGGTTGACAATCTGCAAAACGTTCTCCCCAGCATGTCGCTGGGGTTGAATCCGGAGATTCTTGAACTCGGTATGGCGTACCGCTTCTTCCTCGGCTGGTCCGCCGATCACAGCATCTGGATGCTGTGGGCCGTCGATGTGGATGACCCCACTGGTCAGCCGAGGCCGGATCACCTGGTCGCCTGGCTGACCGATCCCCCCGAGAAGAACCTGGAAGCTATCACCGATGGCCTGATTGAGCTGTTCTGCAAGGCTAGGCAGCGGCCATGGATCACGGATGACGACATCCGGGCCACACTAGAGACACTCGACTTCTCGATACCCACTGTGGAAACGCTGCTGACCGGCGCGCCTGACCAGTGGCGTCCGCTTCCTGCCAGGTTCGGTGTTCACTTCGCCTTATCCGAGGGCTGGGGCGTAAACCGGGAAATGTTCCTGTCTTGGCAACGTCAAGATGCCGACAGCATCATCGCCACCCTGGCCGAAGGCCGACGTGACGGCATTCTGCTTATCTACACGCTGCAGGCCGAGAACGTGATGCCGATGGAGCCTTACGAGGTCGACTGGCCGCTGCTGCGTCGGGGGAATACCCCGCCACAGGCTAAGGCGGGAAAGGAGGCTCAGCGCCTGTGCCGTATCTATCAGCATGTCGAAAGAACCGTTGGTTTCGGCGCCACGCCCCCTGCCTTCGACTCTGCTGTGATCCGGCTCGCTGTTTCTGGCAAAACCCCGGATGACGCCATCAGGAACTGGTATGCCGTCGCCAAGCCACTCCGCCGCGCGCTCCGGCAGAACCATTTAGATCCTGCCCGAACGCGATAGGAAAGGGTTGATTGCTCGCTTTCCCATCACACCTGGAATCATAGAATTATGGGCGGAACCAGGAGGCACTCCCGCAACGCTCCTCTACACGATCGCAGCCTAACCGCTTCTGGGTGCTCGTCGTCATCTATTGTCTTTCCCCAGCCAAAAACCTGGCCCCAAGCTCAGGCCAAAGCCGGCCTTACCAGATCGGTGCGTGCTTGACCGTTTCGATCAGAGGGGATAGCTTAACGTCAAGGTGTCGGGATACGCCTGCTAGACCCGCAATAGCTAAGTGAAATCATTCCTGAAGCACTTTCCATCGCTCCTCGGTATACATCGCCGGGAGGCTAAGCGGGTCATGCAGCCCAATTCGATGCCACCAGGAGAAGATGGCTATGAACTGTGCCGATCCCTTCTTGAATTCCCCCTCGTATACCCACCTGAATCCAAAGACTTTTCTGGAAGATCTGTCCCGTCTCGCCAAGGCTGAGCGGGCTCACGCTAAACAGAATCGCCCGATTGGTGAGCACATAGGGCATTCCCAGATCCTTGAGCGGATTGCTAAGTACAGCGGCTACTCACACTGGGGCAAGCTTCGAGAGACCATCCTAGCAAGTGTCCCTCCCAGCGGTACTTCGTTCTTGATGGACCAGTCGATATATCAGCGTGTCTGCCAGGGGCTCGAAAAGGCCGTCCCCTTTGCGGTCTATGGCTATGCCGTAAGAGATGCTCGTCGACAGCTCGCCGAGCATGAAATTGAGCGAGCGGCGGATTGCCGTATCCCGCCTGAGGAACGAATGCCTTCCCCTTTTCCCGGCTCACAGAGTGATAATCACCAAGACGAAGTCATAATCGCTCCGAAAGTCGAAGAGTGTCTCCAGGGCGTTTTCTCATCTGCAGTGATCCATCACGTTGTGGCTGCCCTCGAACAGGAGGGGCCTTGGGTGGACAATCAGGGTGATCTGATCTTCGAATTCGAACTACCTGGCGATATGTAGTCTGCTATTTTGACTGACTCCGGAATGAACTACCCCCAAACGTTGGGCGGGTGGCTTTCTTAACTGGCAGACATGGCCTGAGCCCTGTGTAGCACAGGACTCAGGCCTTTTCAGTTAATGTAAACCATATTCATTGCACCAATAACTCTTTGAGTCTATCTGGCCTCTCAAGACAAATAGCCACACTGAAAACACGCCACCCTTGTTCTCTGGCGGCGGCTGAATCATCGCTACTGATGGCAACAGCCACCTTGCGTTCGGGCCAGGCCAACTCTAGGCTCGCCACGCTACTTTGTTGATTCCCCTGGATATTAAAGCCCACTTCAGGCAGCGGCGCTCGTAAGTTTTTAAGATGATAAAGAAGACCATTAAGGCCTGGATCGGCCAGTGCAAAAACCCTGCTCCAGTCTTGTATTTTTGTCCGGCTCTGTTCTCTACGCAGCCGAGCGATTTCCTGTCTGACTGAGTGTGGAACAGCCATATGGTCGTGGTTGGGCTCTTTGCTGTGACAGTCCGCGCACAAGGCTTTCAGGTTTTTTTCATCATTATCACTGCGCACCCCATTTTTGTGATGCGTATGAATTAAATAGGGTTTTTGACTGGCATCTACACCGCAGTGTTCGCATTTATAGTGGCGTGCAGCGCGAAAACTTCGCGACACCTCTTTCCAGTCCGAAGTGTACCCCTCCGCCGTACCCGCCTCACGCTTGGGGTGATACGGGAAGAAAGAGTCATATTTCTGAAAAAAAACCTTGTAAGAGAAGCTCTCGAAAACCTCTCTCTTCCGCTTGGTGTACCCCTCGTAATTCAACTTTCTCAAGCAAACCTTGCAAACCTTCAGGTCCGTGTATCCGTTTTCTTCCTCATTCCCCCACTGCTTTCCGGTGATACGGAATTGGTCACCATGATCACGCGTGATCACGTAGCGATCGAAACGCCCTGAGTTGCGCATTTCCTCAAGAGTCGAACACATGGCCACATGTACTCTGTTGCCGGAAATACCGCTCTCCATTGCGGCGGAAAACTTGTAACGGTGATCTTGTATGTACAACAAGACTTGCTGGCCCTGCCATGACAGCAAGCCACCAGATGTGTCTATCTCTTCTAGGCTCGTTATCTCCTTTCCACCTTCCGGAATTTCTGTCTCGGGAGGCGGTGAAGTATCTATCACACCTGGTTGAGGCCAGCTAGGCATGACAGAGCCGTCTAGACGTATTTGAAACGGTACCCTAGGCCCAACCCGGTCCGCCAAGTCGAGCAAATTACTGAAGTTAACTTTAAGCTTCACTGCATCCCCTCGGCCAGAATTTCCCGAATCTGGCTTTCGGCATTGGTGAGGATACGGAAGCTGACACGGCGAGAGGCCTCATGATCCTCTTGCTCTTTCTTACCCTCCACCGGGACAGTATGGGCCGATGAGAACCCCACAGCTGCCGTAGTAGACTTGACCCAAGCCTTATCTGCCTGAGTTTCAGGTAGCCGATACAGATAGCTCAGAACCGAACGAGTCCGATCTTGGGAAAGCTGCATGTTGAGGAAGTAGGCTTCGTCTTCGCTGACATTGTTATTCCATAGGCTTGAAGTGTGACCCTCGATCCGTATCTCATCAATTGACTGCCGGAATGGGGTCAGAACCTCCAGGTAGCGAGGATAGAAATCGTTCAGTATGCTTTCGAAACGCCGGCGCAGATCTGATGAGCCCTGTGCAAAGAGCACCTCCGGTGAGTTGAAGGTCAGGGCCAGGGTGTCAGCGTCAATATCAGCCTGCCAGCGTTCGAGATCCTCGGCGAACTCAGCGAGCAAGGCCTCGTAGATGGCAATCTGAGTTTGCTGGTAGGTCTCGGCTACCTGAGTGACACGGTCGCGCTCCTTGAGGGCATTTTGCATCAAGGCGATAGAAATAAGCAGAAAGACCATCATCAGCCCTGCCATCAGGTCCGAAACACTCAACCAGTGATGTTCATCCTCGCTGCCAGAGTTGCTCCCGCGCCCGAAAAGTGCATCAAATCGGCTCATGAGTAGCTACCTGCGTTGGCGGCGTTGACCACCTTGTGCATTTCATTGGTCAATTTCTGATAGTCATTAGTAAAGCGATCACTGATCTGTACCAGGGCGCCTCCCATGTGCGACATAACATTTTCCAGCTCCTGCTGAAGGCTCTTGTCCAGCGCATCGATCTGCGAGCTGAGGCTGCTGCCGGTGTCCTGCATACTCTCCCGCAGTGCTGACTGGAACTGCTGTTGAATACTGCTGAGCTGGTGCTGGTAATGCTGAGTGGCATCGGTAAGTGCACGCTGATGCTCTGACTGCATGCTTTCCAGCGCCTCGGCGTTCTTGCGCTGTAGCTGGGTCAGTTGCTGATGTGTTTCGGTATTGGCTTCGCTCAGCGTCCCGCTGATATCGCGTGTCTGAGAAGTGATCTGCTCAATCATCTCCCGGACTTTTCCATTGACATCCTCATGGGCATCGCGGAACTGCTGAGCGATTTCTTCGCTGTGGCGCGCCATCTGGTCGGATGTGCCCTGCAGAGACTCATGCACACGGTTGTAACGATCGTTGATACCCTCGGCACCGTCGAGCAGTTCCTTGTTGACTCGGGCGCTGCCCTCTAGCAGGTCCTTGGCTGCCTGTTGAGACGCCTCCGTTATTTCGGTGACCGTTTCCTGAACCTGGCGACGCACCTCTGGCACGGCCTCTACCGCCTTGTCACGCATGTCGGCAAAGGCCCCAAGATGCGCTTCCAGATCGGCCAGTTGGCGCTGAGCGGTAGTAATGATGATTTCCAGCCCCTGCATGGCTTCAGGGATAGCCGCTGCCTTTTCGCTGATTTGGGCGACGCTCTGTTCTGTCTCGGAAATGGCGGTGACGCCCTGGGCATACTGGTCACGCATCTCGCCCAGCTGCTGGCGGTAGTTTTCCTGCCACTCCACCAGTGACTTCACCGAGGCATCCAGCGCCTTGAAGTTCTCGCCGAACTGTTCGGTCAGTTGATTGTTGAAATCCTGGATGACTTCCTTGAGGGCATTGATGACCTGCTCAGTGGCGGACTTCGACATCATCTCCGCGAAATCCTGCATCTGGGTTGAAAGCTCGCGAGCGAAGTCGTCGAAGCGCTCGCGCTGGGTCTCAGCGTGGGAGCCCAAGGCTTCTGCTGCCTCGGCCTGACGGCTGGCTTCGCGGGCCAGCGCCTTGTGGTTGTCATCTTGTTGCTGACGCAGCAGCCTAATCTGGCCCGTCAGGGTGTCGCTGTCATCGCCGGCAATCGCTTGGTGCAGATTGGCCAGGTTCTCGTTCTGCTCCCGCAACAGTTGATGAATGTGCTCCGGACCGATCTCGTCCGGTCCACTGGCGATATCGGCCTTCGGCTGCAGCCAGGGCAACCCTGTCAGCACCTTGTAGACCATGGTCATAGCCATGCCGAATAGGCTGGTCATGAAGGCCGTCTGCAGCCCACCGAGTAGCAGGCTGATGCTGCCGTCGATGTCATCCGGATCAAAGTGCAAGAGGCCGATAACGATACCGATGAAGGTGCCTAGCATGCCCAAAGAGGTGAGCAGGTTAGGCGTATAGTGGGTGAGGCTCCTGAGTTTGTCCGTTTTATAGCAGATCAGCGCGGTAACGAAAAAGCCCGCTATCAACGCGAAGAAGAGATTGGTGACTGCGCCGGCATCGGTGGTGCGCAGGTAGACTTCCAGTCCATTGGGGCCGCCCAAAAGAGCCGTGATTAATTCCATGCGTAATTTCCTTGTGGCTTTTTGATACCACTTCTGATATTAAATTTTAACAAAGAGCGAACTGCCTTATGTTAACCTGAAGACGCCCTATACAAGTTACTCTCAGACTTTACCTACACCCGACCATCTCACCATGATTGTGGTACTAGAAAATATTTAAAAAGCAATGTAAAAAACTCACCCTTATAGCCTTAAAAAGGCTGCATTAACCGCTTTGCATAGACAAAATTTCATTATTAAACTCTGAGAACGAATGTGTAGCAGAAAGACTTTTTTCCAAACCTTCTCTTTCCACACCTGGCTTACGGGCCTTATAAAGCGCTTTTAAAACACTTAACCTTGTAATAACCTTTAGCATCGCAAGAGACTTATTAACTCTCCCTCCCCTCATAAAGAAACTTCCTACATACTCTCCATTCCAAAGCCAAACCTCTATTACCCCGGAGCATCTCTCAACCTTTCCATCAAGCAATTTCACTCCATCAACAGAGTATGCCGTCATTTTCATAGCTCCTTTATAGGGGCTATATTCTATTTCAGACAAGAGGTTGCCGTCGTTTCTCCAATGCCGAGATACGCCAGACAATTTTCCATTCAGGAAAGATATTTCTTTTTCTTTATGGCCGCTTTCATACCAATATTCTGACAAGCCATGCCGCTTCCCATCATACTCGGCCATTTTGCACTTTACTTTTCCAGAGGGATATTTTTCCAGATATTCAACATGCCTTTCTGGCTCTAACTCCTCAATCTTTTGTTGAATTTCTTTTTTTCTAGCCCCGCACTCAAAAAAAACACTACCGGCATAATCAGAGCCTAGGTTTTTTCCATGCTCTGCAGCAGGCAGTATTTTCCCAATCTCGCTCAATAGCAATTTAAGTTTATTTATCTTATCAATCGCAAGCCCTCCACCCTCCTTCAAAAAAACCTTTTCCTTTCGCTTCATCACTACCAAAGACTCTGTCAAAGAGTCTTCTATCAACTTTCGCTCTAGCCCTTTTTTTAGCACCAAAAAATCCGATTTCTTCTCTTTCGGCGAACCTTCAATTATTTTTTCGTATATCGCCATGAGCTCATTCTTTTTTTGCTTACTCACGCTAACTTTCCCAGGATCGCCAGACAGCGCTTCGATCTCTTTATTTAGCCTCAAAGCGTGGGAACGAGCAGCAACTAGCTCTGAAGATCTCTCTACTTCGTCCGCCAAATCAGCGAGTAACTCTGCACCGTTATTGGCAGCCCTAACAGTCGATGTGGTTATTTTTTTCAGATTACCAAAAAAACCCATAAGCCTTATTCCCTACTTCACCGCCGCCCTGCCAAACAATGAGATTTTGTGATAAATCTCACCACTCACTTATTTGCCAGCTTACTTAGCCAGGCATATTCAACTACTCACCTAGCGATTTCAAAAGTGCATCGCGGGCATCCAGGTAGAATTGGATGTCTACCTTCGTGGCCATCTCATCTGAGAGGTCGAATAGCATCTTGCGGCAAGTCACCGGCATCAAAATAGCCGTGGCGCCTTTCTCCACGGCGATCTCGACTAGGGTCACCGGGTTGTGGACTGGCTCGATGGAGCCGCCGAGGTTGATCTCGCCGACCACGATCAGGCCGCCGCGCAGGCTTCGCTTGAGCAATGACGAGCTCATGGCGATTAGGGACGCCACCCCCAGCTTGGTACCAGCTTTAGCAGCATCGAAAGCACGCAGCTGCACCGTGAACTCATGTTGGCGTGGTTCCTTGTCACCCACCAGCTGACCGGCGCGAGTGTAGAGGTTCTGCTCGGCGTAGCCGATACTCTCACGAAACGCAGGGGGCACGGGCTTGTTGAGGATCTTCACGCCGGTGCCGGGGCCTTCGTTAACCTCGATGCGGAACAGGCCAGGATGTTCTTCCTGACCACTGGCCCCCTGACCTCCAGGACTGATGCTCCAAACCTGACCAGGTTCCAGCGGATCGTTGCCAATGCTGTTGTCGCTCTGTAGCTCTGGTGTGGACACAAACTTCTCTACACCGTCTTCTCCCATGGTGTAGCTGAAGTGGGTGTTTCGGAACTCGGCCGCACCGATGCGCTTTTGCTGTTCCTTGACCCTCCGGCGGGCCTCCATGGCGATATGGATGGCCCACTCGAGGTCATTGTCGCTGGGCGCGAGGTCATCGCCTGGGTAGAGCAGCTTCAACAGGCCGCTGGCGGTCTTGTTAACCGCATTGGTGTCACGCCCCGACAGCGCGCCTCCGAAGAACACCCGACCCTGCCACTGCGAGACTCGGCTCTGGTTGCGCAACTGGCTCCAGCACTCCGAGAGGAAGTCACTGACCAGACCGAAGTGATCGGTCAGTAGCTCCTTGCTGACCTTGGGTACATCCCAGCCCGGCAAGAAGGCATGGATGCGATCCATGAAAGCGGTGTCTTGCCGCATCTCCTCCGGCAGAGGACCGAACAGATGCCCGATGCGCTGCTGGTGTTCCACGTCCACGTCAAAGTTGCCTACTAGCACGATGGAGCCATCGGCCCGAATGCTCTCCTTCCCACGAGAGAACTCGCCGCTCTCCATGTAGCCCTTCATGATGTTGACGCCATCTTTGCTATCGAAGGAGATGCCGGACACCTCGTCGAAGCAGACGACATCGTACTGGCACACGAGGCCCCGCTGGCCGTTGGCGTTATTAACGAACATCTTAGCCACCGTGGCCTTGCCACCGGAAATCAAGTGAGCGTAAGGCGATACCTGCTGGAACAGATGACTCTTGCCAGTACCACGGGGGCCCAGCTCCACGACGTTATAGTTGCGCTCCACGAAAGGCACCATGCGCAGCAACATGGCGTCCTTCTCGCGCTCGCTCAAGCTATTGGATTCGATCCCAGTGGAGCGCAGCAGGAAAACCTTCCACTCCTCGGTGGTAAATTCGCGGCGGGCACGGGACAGTTCGTCAAGCACATCACGCTTTGAAAGCTGAATCTCACGTAGGGCACGGATACCGAAGGGACGCCCCCCCTGTTCCTGGGCGATGCTGGCATCGTACTCCAGTGTGAGCTCGGCATAGAAGCCGCCGGTGAGCATGCGTTCATGCTCGCTAACCAACTCATCTGGAATACGCACGTCGTTCAGGCGCAGGCTGGGCAGGCTGGCCATGTAAGTGTCGTTCTTAGTGTCGAGCCGCGCTTGGATCAGGTCGATGATCTTGATCTCGCCCTTCTCACGGGCACGCGCCTTGAACAGCTCTTCCTCTCCGGCCTTGATCGTACGTGACTTGAGCTGCCGCTGTACGACTTCTAGACCCTCCTCGATCTCCTCCGGGTCAGTACTGGCGCAGTAGCGGCCCAGCAGGAACTCCACCACGTAAGTTGGCACCGGGAACTGGCGGGCAAAGGTGCGTACCAGGTCCTTGCGAACCAAAAAGCCATCTAACTGCTCGGCGGCTTTGCGATCCAGATCATCGAGTTCCATGACGTTTCCCTTGTCAGTTATCACCGCCGATGGTGGTGGAGCGCTGGGCGATGACCTGCCCAGCGCTATCCAGAATGACGGCCTGGGCTGTCTCGCCCTCGAGGTCGTCATCGTCGACCACCACCGATGACTTACCTCCTGCCTTGAAGAGCTTGGGTGATATTACCAGGCTGCTGGCTGGATCCGCGGCATGACGGCGCAGGTCCAGTGTCAGTCCGTCACTGTCGCCCTCTACAGCCAGTGTACAGCGGAAGCCTTTCCAGACCAGGTCGTCGATCACCACGGTAGGCTTGGGGCCAGCCGTGCCCGTAACCACCAGCTCCGGCGTCACGCACTCCTGCAGGCTCAAGCCGCCATGGGTATAGGTTTCCCCCGCCTTGAAGCAATCAATGCTCTCCGCCAAGGCGAAATGCACCTGTTCATTCCAGTACCAGGGGAAACGGGCCGCTTCGGTATGAGCCCCCTGCTTGAGCGCCGCACAGCGCCCCCATTTGGTGTCTACCAGGCTAGCCGGCAGCTCGGTCTTGGACAGCTCCCCTGGCAGCAGTAGCCAGCCATGATCTGTCACCACACGCACCTGGGGCCATCCCTGAGCCAACAGGGCTTGGATGCGCTCTGCCACTTCCACCAGCATGTCGTCTACGTGCTGGGCGAGCTTCCAGCCGCGTTCGTGTCCTGCATGGTCGATATCACCAAACTCGCACCAGGCAGGCTTAGAGGTATCCAACGACTCCTTATGCAGCTGCTCCACCTGACGGCGCTCCAGCACCTGCCAACCGTGATCGCGTAGCAACTTCTTGAACAGGTGATGGGTAATCGGGGTGAACTGATAACCCTCTGGCTCTTCATGGATGGCGTCGCTGCCAAGGATCGGTGCGACCGCATACTTACCTGTGCCCGTCACACTGGGCAGCGCGGCCCAGGTAGTGTGCTCCTGGATCTCCAATCCTCGCCTGGAAAGCCGCTGAGCCAGCCGTTTGCCGCAATCCAGACGCAGACCATCCACGAACAGCACGCACTCCCCCGGTCGCGCACGGGGCGAGGCTTCACCACGCTTGAGACCATCCACGCCCGGCTTCCAGACTTGCTGCAGGTGACGGGCAGCCTCATCGGCCCATCGATGATAGACGCTACGAATCGCCGTGAAGATGGCTTCTTGCTCGCGTTGGCCGGTCACTTCGGCCAGGGCACGGAGCAAAGCATCATCGGCCTTCCACCCCTCGCAAGCGTAAAACTTGCGCATATCCTCAGCCTGGCCCCCCGCTAGGCTGCGCTGAGTGACTTTTGCCAGAACGGCAAGCGGCGCCAGAGCCATGGCCAGTGGGCTTTCCCCCAGGTCGGCCCATACCCAGTCGCGACGCATGCAGTGCTCACTTTCCAGCACCTTTAGCCGCTCGCGCGCCTGGTGGGCCGGCTTGTTGTTCAGCTCGCACAAGGCGTAATAGAGCCTCTCCTCCTCTTGCTGATTGAGCTGAGGCCAGACCGCTATCTCTTCCGGATCGGGGAAGAGCCCCAGATCAGGCGGCGGGAGCCGACGAAGTTGTTCGATCAGCTGAGGATAACGATGGGGCGCCTCGGTGAAGCGCAGCCATACCGTCTTCCAGTTACCCTGCCGCTGGGTCAGATTTTCCGCGGCTTCCAAAGCGCTGTCCCGCTCAGGGTGGATACCAAAACGGGAGTGGCACACCTGGCAGAAGGCTCGCCATTCTTGACCGGACATACCGTCCTTCATGGCCTCGGGCTGATTGAGCCAGTCCAGTAGGTCGCGCACCGGATCGCCACCGGTAAGCAGAGTATTGAAAGCATCAGCATCCAAGTGGCGGCTCTGCAGATCGGTTATCGCCTCCTTAAGCAAACGAGGCAGCGCGGCGAGAAGCGCTTGGCGAGTGGCGCTATCCCTGGCGATATCGAGATCCAGGCCACCCTGTTGGGAGGAAAGAAACGCCAGCGGTGTCCAGTCCTTGGCATTCACCTGGGTCCAGATCACCCCCCGATACTGCAGTTCGGCCAATGGCTTGAGCGCTTCTGGGCACTCGCTGACGGCACGCAGATCCTGGCGGCCCACGCCGGGCAGGTAGAGGATCGGTGGCATCTCGGCGTCGTATGTAATGCCCTCAAGGGTACCGGCAATGGCGCATCTCAGCCAGATAGCAGGGCCGCTGCGCTTCTCAGGAGCGTAGTCTCCCAATACAAAGAGCTCAGGTAAGTCTGCCTGGATCTGAGCGATCACCGGCTCCCACAGCCGGTCACGGTCAGGCCACAGTATGCAGGCGGGGGCGGCCTGTACGTCCGGGTTGTAAGCGGCGGCGCTACGAATGGTTTGTTTCAGCTGATCCAGCGGGGTCATGTCAGCAGTCCTTGTCGCATGGCTTCCCTGTACACGAAGGGAGAGCGTTTGCGCAAAAACTCTGCAGTGTAATCGCCTTCTACAAAACCCTGAAAGTGTCTGGCTCGCATTTCGCAGTTACCCGGATCGTCCAACCTTAACTGGGCAATGGTGTCATCGACCCGTTGGCGCCTGGCTCCATCCAGTTCAGGTGATGGATAGATGTCTCCGCTGACCGGCTCCAGCCGGAACCAGCCATCTTCTACCTGGAAGGGATCGAGTACCTTGTTGACCTCGCCCTTGCGGCTGTTCATCACCGAACAGGCCAGGCGATAGTTGTCCCATTCGTAGGCGAGATCCGGCCGCGGCGACTTGGCCACGAAGTGGTCCACCGTTGAGCCGCCGGTAACCCGCTCGATATACACACAGAGATAGGCGCAGATGCCATCATAGCGCTCATGCAAGTCGCTCAGGCACTCTCGCCAATAGGTCGGGAGCTCACGGCTCTTGCCGGCGGGCAATGGCTGAGGCCGGAGCCAACCGCGCTCCTGCAGCCAGGCACGGCCACGCTGCCGCACGCGCCCATCGAATTCAGCAGGTTCCGGCTGAAGCACTACATGAATCATTCCAGCCACCCCTTCTGCTCTGCCACAAACCGCCAGCGCATCCAGAAGGGATCGGTGTCGCCGAGCACCTCGCGTAACCGCTTGTCGAGTTGCAGTGCTTCCTGCTTGCTCAAACCCTCACGCTTGAGAGCCTCGGAGGCATCGTTCAAAGCCTGCTCGGCCTCTTCAGAGCGTGCGCTAGGCAGGTCGAAGGCCTCACTGGTCAGCCAGCGGCTGGCATCCCCACGTCGGATAAACTCACGCCGTGTCAGCTCCACCTTAGGCGTCTGGTTTTTCCTGTCCTGACAGATATCCAAGTCAAACCAGGCATCTTGTTGATGATCGAACCAGGGCTCGACAGAGGCCATGATCAGCGGAGAGTGAGTCGCGGTGATCAGCTGGGTCTCCGCGTCCTGTGCCAGGCTATCCATCAGATTCAGCAGAGCCGGCACGATCTTGCGCTGCCAGCTGGGGTGCAGATGAGACTCCACCTCATCGATCAGGAAGATGACCTGATGGGTCTCAGGTTGCTGGAGCAACTTTGCGGCCTGACGATGCTCCTGCCAGGCCCAGACCAGGAAATAGGCCAAGGCCATGATGCGACGCATTCCTGACGAGGCATAAATGACCGGCACATCTTGTTGATAAGGCATCCGCACCGTCGGGATGTCTCGAACATCATCCAGGCTCACGCGCGTCAGCTCGCCAGGGGTCAGAAGTTCTTCGGGAGAAGGCGAGAGCACTTCCAGCACCTTTTTCAACTGCTGGAAGGCATGACCATTTTCTTTCTGCCAACTTGCCCAGTCACGGATCAAGCCGTTACTTAGCCATTTTTCATCATCGGTACGCAGGCCGTCCCAGACTTCAGCCGGGCTGAAGACGTAAGCGGGCTGTCGTTCCTGGGTATCCACGCTCTTGTGCGCTATCCAATAGTTGCGCGCCGGATCCCAGACGGCAAAGCTACCGTCGGACATGGCATAGAGCACCAGACCAGGATTGGAGGGACGACCCGGCCGCCCCGTCCAATCCTGTTCCTTGGGCTTGAAAGTGCTGGTGTAGTGCTCGGCCTTGGCTTTGCCGGTGAACTCAAAAGTGATCTTCCCTTCGCCTTTTGAGGGCCTGGCCATGTTGCCTGACGTCAGCTTGGGGTTGATCTGCGCCGGCCACTTACGCGTCAGCGCCCACCAGGCGATATCAAGCAGGAAGCTCTTGCCAAGGCCGTTGTCGCCGGTCAGCAGGTTGAGCCGCGAGCCGAAGTCCAACGTCATCTTGGGCGCAGGCCCTACGCCTTCAATTTTTAGCGTCTTCAGCATCGACCGGCTCCACTTAAAGAAGTCTTTACCAACATCACTTTAGCCCCGCGCTATTTCTTGCTGAGCGCTTGGACGTCAATGTCAGATGGTAGTCATTGATCCGTGCACCCTTGGCTTCGCCAAGTTGAGGACCGAGATTATACCAAGGGGCAGACTCCACATCCTTCCCGCGGTCCTTCTTCCAGTGGATGTTGGGCTTGTGGACGAGCACACCCGCGCCTTTCTTCTTGACGTCGGGGACGGACAGGAAGGGGCGAATATTGAGGCGCACACCATCATTGAGATCGGGGTTCCAGCCGACGGGCTGCTCTTCCAATGGCTTCCAGCGTACGAAGATGTCGTAGGGCTCCTCGCCTTCTAGGATCAGCTCCAGGCTCTTCTGAAGAGACTCCGCGGCGGCCAGGCGAGCCTCGGCGCCGTCAATGCCCTCGTTGATCTGTTTTTTCTGCTGGGTGATCCAGTCGCCCAGATAGGTGTAGGTGAGGGTTTCCAGGGCCTTGTAGTCGAGCTGGTGGTAGTTCACCAGCGCAGAGAAGCCATCCCTAAGGCCATCCCAGATATGCCAAATGAAGGGGCGGTTCTGGAACAACTTGCAGTGCTGGGCGAAGAACTTGTCTCGCAACCAGCTCTCCAGGTCCTTTCCTACGTGGTCGACGCTCTCTAGCAGCTTACCGCGGGTGGTGGCGGACCACTGGTCGCCGTAGGAGTCGGCCAGCAGCGCCTCCAGGCGATCCACGGCGCGGCGCTCACCGCGCACGGCGGACAGGCAGACGATGCCATCGCGGTCGGCATGGCTGAGCAGCGCCTCGCAACGCCCGACCCACTCGCGTTGCTCCTCGGCCAGCTCCATCTCCGGATCCAGTTCCGCCGGCCAGCGGTACCCCAACAGGCGAGCTACTGCGACCTGCAATACGGCGGCATCGGTACGCAACGGGCCATGGGCGGTACATTTAGCCTCTTCGTCCCATATCACCGAGCCGCAGGGGTGACCGTGGAAGATCCACTGGGTGGGATCATCAGAGTATGGTTTAGGCAGGCCACGTGGGTATTGGCTTAGAGCAATTTCATCCCAGTGATTCTTTATATACGGCACTTTTGATAGGCTGTTGCATGTTACAGCCATCTTTTGATCAATCTCTCGCACGTCCTCATTGAACTTACTGGAGCTGCAATAAGCCCATAGCCCTGGCAAATCCTCCTCACTTTCTACTGCAATTACAGCTATGACATTTTCAAAAACCTCCCCTCTATACAGGGTGCACGGGAGAGCCCCCATGTAGCTAATTGCCACTCCATATTTCCCCCAGCAGTCCCTGCCCGCAATTGTTGCCCCATAATCTTTCGGATTTTCAACCCATTCTGAGCTCCCACCATCCCAGTCGATGACGTACTCTCTTCCCGCATATTTTGTGCTGGACTTCACCGTACCTTGTTGAAGCGCCCACTTCCCTTTGTTATCGCTTATCTCCCAAAAGCCACGCCTCATTCTGAGGCTATCTCCTGTTGTGATCCCGCCTCGTGAAACCCCGATTTCTGACAGCAAAGCTGCCTGGCTCCTTTCTTCCGATAAAATCCTGTAATCAGGGTTTCGCAGTTGCGATGCTTGGGATATCTTGGTGAGATGTGATTTTTTAAGTGAGGAAGATTTCTCTTCAGGGCTGCTTTTTTCTGACGCATCAATATTTCCGCTTACATTCCAGGCATGGTTAAACTCCATGCTTTTATCGCGAATGCTTACTTGCGGAAGCGTGACTGTTATGAGTATGGCTTTGACCACCTCGCCAGTTATTGTATCGAATGCCCCGGACCCTAGGCGTGCTATAAGGTCAATATGGGTGTTGTTAAGAAGCTTCTCCCTGAATTTCGAGTACCTACCCAAAAACAACCAGTTCTGCGGCAATACATTGCTGGTTGTGCCGCCCTCCACGCAGAGCTCCAGGCAGCGATCTAGAAAGACCGTTGCCAAGTCATTCCTGGCCGCTGGGTAATGGTCGGCGCAGAACTCCTGCAGCCTAGGATGCTGTTTCCCGCGGGCCAGGTAGGGCACATTGGTAATGACCCAGTGATAGCGATCACCCAGCAATGTCGCCGCCTTGGCCAGGCCTTGGGCGGTCACTGCAGCTTCATGCTGCTCGTCGCTGCCTTCCTGAGAAAGCGCCTGATTCAACGCCTGGGAGAGCTCCTCCCACTGGGCGATCTTGGCGGCGCTGGTTCGCGTGGGGTCGAGCAGGCTGCCGAGGATAGGCGCGTCCTTGAAGCTGTCATAGAGCCAGTCCAGGGCGATGGTCAGGTTCTTCTTGCCCAGCCCTAATGCCTTCCACTCCTCCTTGGCCACACTGATGGGCAGGCCGGAGCAGGCCAGGTGCAGCTCGGGCAGGGAACGATAGCCGCCAGCATCCGGGTAGCGCCAAGCGGTGAGGGCCAGGGCAAAGGCGGCGAGCTCCACACAGCGCTGGTCGATCTCCAGGCCGTGCAGGTTGTCGCGCAGCACCGCATCCACGGCATCGCGCGCGTTGAGGCCCTCCAGCTCCATGCGCATGGGCACCAGCATCAGCAGGGCGGCGACCAGGAAGTGGCCGCTGCCGCAGCAGGGGTCCAGGGTCTTGAGCTCGGCGAGGCTCTGCGGCCAGGCGTCGAAGGTATCGGCGGCGGGTGTCCATTGGCCGGTTTCCTCATCCTTGACGAAGCGCAGGTACTCCAGCGGCACACCGGGCAGGCTGGCCTTGTCGCGGAGTTCCTGTTCGCTCTCGGCACTGGCCAGGTTGTCTTCCGATAGGCGGCGGGCGGCCCACCAGGCGCCCAGGCTGTTATCCAGCAGGAAGCTGACCATATAGGGCTCGGTGAAGAGCTGGGTGACGGCTGGCAGCTCGTCAGCACCGATCTTCACCTCGGAGCGGTTGATGCGCTCCTTGTTGTCGGTCTGCCAGAACTGATAGACCCACCCCAGGCTGTCGCTGGCTTGGAATACCTCCACGGGCAAATCAACCAGCAGGCCTTCCAGGTCGCGCTGGTACTCGGCCGCCAGGGTCAGCTCGAATACCGGGCTGTCGACGCGAAAGACCTGGGGCAACATGGTGCTGGCCAGCTGGGCGGCCAAGGCCCAGCCGCTGGGTTGGCCCTCCTCTTCTGCCAGCTCCTCGCATTCCTCCAGGGTGACGGCCACGCCGTCATACATCAGCAAGTCGTTCTCGGCCAGGAAGCGGGCGAAGAGCATGCGGTGCCAGTGCTCATAGGCGACCTCGCCAATCAGATGGACCACCGCCTGGGCGCCATCCTTGAGCGGGTCGCCGAGACTGCGGGCATGGGCCCGCAGCCGGCGACGCAGGCCACGCTGATCTTCACCGAGGTAGCTGGGCGGGTTCTCCTCGCCGACACCGAGCTGCTCAAGGGCAGCTTCGGCAGCCTGTTCGGCGACCGGACGAGCCTTGCGGATGGTACGGTCGAGCTGGTTGCGGAGCGTCTTATCGAGTGGCTGCATGCCGATTCCTTGCGTAGGCGTTTCCGTTGCACGCGAGCATGAAATAACGGACAAAAAAATGAATGCTCACGTGCATGCGATGATTCTTGCATCAGTGGCTGATGACAGGAATCAGCCGGGTGACTGCGTGATGACGGGGCCCTTCTCCAGCGCCTCGTGGAGCTGCTGTCGAGCCTCTTCCAGCCAGGCGTCGATGTCGGCATTACTCTTGAGAGTCCGACGCGGCAGGTCGACGAACTGGATCGCAGGCTCCATGGCCTCGGCAGCCGCCACCAGCACCTCGTCGAAGCGGCTAGACAGCGCGGCGATACGATCGGCCAGCGCATCGGGCCGAACATGACTCAACGTCTCCAACACCTCATCGGTCGAGCCAAGGGCGATATCGGGGGCATGGGCGGCCGTCAGGCGCTTGCTAGCCAGCAGGTCATGTCGCTGGTCGGGTGAGAGCTGCTGCCAGTTGTCATCCGCTTCCAGGCGCTGCATACCGCTAGCATGCTCTGCTTCATAGCGCTTCTGCAGTGCGTTGAAGGTCTCACGGAACTGCTGGGTCAGGTTGACCAGCAGCGGCTGGACGGGGTCTGGGTAATCCAGCAGCGAGCGATGCTCACGAATCTGGTCGACCTGAGCGAGCAGCGGTGCGGCATCCTGGATGCCCTTGGCATGATCGGCTAGACGGGTAAGCGTCGCCCAAGCGGGACGGCGCTGGGTAATCTTGTCGGCGATGGCCTGCCAGTCATCGATGGCAGCTAGCAGCGCTTCCTGGTTGGTGACGATCGCCTTGAGTTGGTCATTGCCACTGCTCAGACGGACGGCTTCCAAGGCCTCGGACTGTGGCGGCGCAGGCAACGGGGCCCCACCTCCGGCACGTTCCGCCAGGGTGCGGAGCGCTTCCACAAACTCGGGCGCCTTGGCTGATTCCTCGCCGGACTTGGCCTGGACACCGAGCTTCTGCATCACCTTGCGGATCTTGATGCGCTCGCCGGCGGAGATAGTGGTAGCCTCCATCCGGAAGTCGGTCTTCCCGATGGCGCGACGGTCGAGTTCCTGCGGCGCCACGCCGTCGGCGGTACGAATCTGGCCGGCCACTAGCAGTGCCTGCAGGGCGCCATCCACGGCGTCCTGGGGCCAACCATACTCACCGTGCTCGAAGTGATCGCGGATCTCGCTGCCTTTCTTCCCGTTGCCCAGGTAGCTGAGGATGGCCTTGCAGACTGGGTGGTTCTGGGGCTCGCCATCAAAACCAATGGCCTTGAGAGCGTCGGGAGCCCCCTGCTTGGCCTTGGTGTATACCTTGTCCCAGCTGGCATGGTCGGCCTGAGGAAACTTCGGATGCAAACGGGCCAAGGCGTTCTCGGCACCTTCCAGAATGGCATCACGCAGGGTGGCACCAACGATCTCGTTGCCACCGCCTTGGAAGACCTGGGCGCCGTTGAAGGCTTCATCCAGCAGCTCGCGGATACGCCGTTGGGCGGCATCACGTGTGGTCTGCATAGCAGCCTGGGCTTCTTGGCCTTCGGGAGTGCCTGGCGTGCCGCGGGTTTCCAGTGTTGCCGCAGCCGCCCTGAACTCGATCAGCTGATTGCGTAATTCATCGGCGGAGCGCTTGGGAATGAAAACGAACAGCGTCGGTGACTCAGACCCGGCCTGGCGGGCGTCGGCGCGTACCTGACTGATATCGTCGGACCAACCGTTACGCACCCAGACATACAGCTTTTCATTCGCGTCATTGGGCAGCGTCGTGTCGAACACAGGGGACAACGGCCGTGGCACCTTGGCCTCACCATGGGGCAACGACAGGTTGCCCACCTGCTTTGCAAAGTGCTTATGAATCAGGTCGTCGCGCTCGGTCTCGATCTGGTGGGTCGCATTGCCGAGCGTGCTTTTGTGGCTCAGGAAGGCGTCATTCCAGGCCGCGCTCTCTTCGGTCTGGATACGGTACTCGTCGCCTACCTTGATGATGAACTCACACGCATCAAGTAACCCAGGCAAGCGACTGCGCAGCGAGCTACTGCCAGCCTTGAGGTCATCGACCAGCAGGTCGGCAATATTGCTCAGCGTGGGTTTCAGGCCGAGTTCGGTGTTGGTACTAGCGACCTTGTTGATCAGGAACACAACCGCACAGGCACGAGCCATCAAACGCTCATCATCACTGCCGTTCCGCCATTGCTGGGTGGCGTCGTGCAGCTTTCGCGGCAGCATGCGGAACTGTAGCAGTTTGTCGGTGGCATCGAAGAACAGGTAATCACCCGGGATGATGTTACCCAGCGGCTCATCCAGGTTGGTCTGAATCGCCTTGTGGATCATGCTCAGCTGGTTACGCAGCTGACTATCGGTGCCTGTCTGGTCGAGTACGCGCAGGGCGGCATCCCAGAAGCGGCGGCGCACCGGCAGGATCGGGTAATCCTGGGCGAAGTGGTGGGTGTCCTCCTGGCGGTGAGCGATGGAGGTCTCGGAGAGATGGCGAGATATCTCCCCCACGTTATCTTCCATCACCTCTTTGACCGGCCCCTTGGCCTCCGGCTTCTTGGCCAGGACGACCTGCCGGATCACCGCATCCACGTCCGCGTCCGAGAGTTCGATACGAGTGGTGAAGCGCCCCTGCAGACGCGCGAGGTTGCTGGTCCCGGTAATGGCCGTTTGGCCTGTGCCGATGAACATCAGCCGACTGCCGATCTCCTTGCAGCAGGCCTCTACCGCCTCCTGTACGTCGATGGAACGCTGGCCGTCGGTGCCGATGTACTGTTGTACCTCATCCAGCACCACCAGGGTCAGGGGCATCTTGCCATCCTGGCTGAGCGCCTGACGGATGGATTTGAGCATTTCGTCGCTGCTGACGTCGTTGACGTGGGGATAGAGGTGGCTGAGGGTCTCGGTGAAGGACTCAACGCTACCGAAGATCCTTGGCTTGGCCTTAGCCAGGGCTTCATGAAGCGACTCGGCGACGTAGAAGTTGTCGAGCTCTTCCTGCCAGTCGTCACCGCGACTGATGACATCGTCGCGTACTTGGTCGAAGATGCCCTCGTCGCGCAGCCACATGACGAAGCGAGCCACGGGGTACTGCTGCGGTAAGCCAGCGGCGCGGAAGATCACCGAGAGCAGCGCCAGGCGAACGCTCTTGTCGCGGGAGCTGGCCCCAAGGGTGCCGGAAGCGGCGAACAGGCCGCCGTGACGTTTGCCCTGGGTGGAGAGCTCCTTGAACAGGTCCTGAATCTCCTGGGGCAGGTGGACGAGGCCCCTGGCGGTGGCGCCGTCATCGAAGGCCACATCTTCCCACAAGTTCCGCAGCATCTTGGCCATGTGCGACTTGCCCGAGCCAAAGAAGCCACTGATCCATACCCCCGGCTGCTGGGAAGTACCGCTGCTCAGGTTGCGGAGGTAGGTGTCGAGGATATCCTGCATGCCTCTGGCGTACTGGCCGTCGCAGACGAAGGTCTCCAGTTCATAGCGAAGCACGGCCTGGGCGCGGCTGCTGGTGTCGTCGTTGACATACGCCACCCCCTCGTTCACCAAGTGCTGATGTGACGGATCCTTGGCATAAATATCGCGATTGCGCATGCGTCCTTTCCCCTGCGATAGCGTACTGCGTTCAAAAAATGTTCGTGCGGCTTACCGGGCACCATCGGCGGTGATCGGAGTGGCGAGGTAGTTCCACCCGTCATAGCCGTCCAGCAGCCGATAGTTGTTGTTCTCGAAGCTGCCCGGGAAGAGCACCACCAACCTGCCTGGCACATGGGGGGCCAGGCGGTCGACGACTTCCTTGACCTTCAGCAAGCCAAAGAGACTGCCGACACCATAGAGCACGACGACGTGGTGGTCGCCCACCCCCTCGCTGCTTAGCTCTGCGGTGAACCTCGTCTCTAACCAATCCAAGAAACGATGGATGACAGTAGCGAGCTTTGATGGGGACCTAAAGTAGCCTTTGGCGTATTTCTGTTCGGCCATCCACTGGGCAAAGGTGTCGGTCAGGTCGAAGGGCATCCAGTCATGGCCTTGCTGCCGGGTGACAAGCTCGAGCTCACCCAGATTGGCGCGAAGGCGTAGCTCCTCAGTCTCTGGGTAGACGCAGAAGACGACCCGCTGAGCAGCAGCAGCGTCATCCCGCCACGGTAGGGCAATGAAACGACCGTAGGATTCGATCAGGCGTTTAACCTTGCTCATGAGGGAGCTCCTTGTTGAAGGCGGCATCCTTGCCGGCTTGCATGGCGCTCGCGGCAACTGGGGCTAGCACCGGGAAGTCGACATCCACCACGTTATCGACGCGCCGCATGACCATCCATCCCCTCGCCGAGGCCTGGGCGGCCAACTCCAGCAGCCGATCACTGCCCACATCTAAGACCCGACAGTAGGAGCTTTGCAGCAGCAGCTCTCCCCTGCCGCCCTGTAACCAGGCAAGATAGAGGGCGTAGGCGGCGGCGCCTATTGCAGGCTGCAATTGGGTGCGTACCTTGTTTACGCGGCCCTTGAGGTGCCCAGACTTGGTAAGGCTGCTGTTGATGTTCTGCGCCACGGACTTCCGTGTCGCCGGGCTAAACCGCTCAGGCCAGAGAGCTTCAATCTTCTCCTCAAGCCATTCCCGGGACACAGGCTCGCCAGGAGACTTGGCCAGAACCGCCGGCATTGTGTCACGGAGTAGGCTGTCACGCGCGACAGCCGCGAGCAGGGCCAGCTGTGGGCGAGCCGCTTCGTCGCGTGACCAAAAGAAGCGCAGACCAGCATGAACCGGGTTGGCGGGATCGAGCCCGTAGAGCTCAGCCAGATGCCGAGCCGTTAGCTGACGAGTGCGGCCGGAGCGCTTAGCCAGGCAATTATGGTCACGCACCGCCGCCTGGTAGGCTGCGGGGGGTGCATCAGCTTCCACTTGGCCGAAAAGCGTGTTCAGCTCATCAAGCATGATGGTGCGGGACACGTGTACGCCGCCCTGGCGGGTCATGAACCCCATACTCTCGAGAGTGGTTTGGTCACGCATTCGGCTTGCCACCCTCATAGGCCCCGCCATTGCGGACCCAGCCATCTACCTCATCGCGTTTGAACTTCCAGAGCCTGCCGATGCGGTGCGCCGGCATGTCACGCTCCGAGATCCACCGATAGACGGTGTCGCGCTTGACGCCCAGGTACTCGCCGATCTCATCGACGGAAAGCCACCGGTCTTCCATACTTTGTCCTTGATGAACCTTGTTAGGCGGAATCTAGCAGATTCTGAGCTTGTTTTGTTGGTTTGGGTGGTTAGCCGGTTCGCTTTTGGCACCTGGCACTGACCTCCCGGCTGGACTGGCGGTGCAAGGCTGCACATCAGGCTCCAGCCGGGAGAGAGCTCTCTCCTCCATTCCTATTTCTGCGCTTACCGGGCTCCTCAGCTCACTCTATCCTGCTGAAATGTAAAAAAATAAAATTCATCGGGATCCAGCTACCCGCCTCGGACCGCCGAGTCGGGCGGACATGAGGCAGGTAGCGAGACGAGTAGGTCAATTGTCCCTGTGGCGCTCTATCGACCTTGACGGTCTGCCGCGCGCTGCGCTTATAGCCACCCCCGCTCAGCAAACGAGATACAGCCATCGTGAGCCACCACGACGTGATCGATGACCCGCACATCGATCAGGCCCAGCGCCTCTTGCAGACGCTGGGTGATGCGCCGGTCGGTATCGCTGGGCTCGGGATCACCAGAGGGATGATTGTGCACCAGGATCACCGCAGCAGCGTTGGAGGCCAGGGCCTGCTTTACCACTTCACGCGGGTAGACGCTGGCCGAGTCGATGGTGCCGCGGAACAGCTCCTCGAAGCGGATCACCCGGTGCTGGCTGTCGAGGAAGACAGCACTGAACACTTCGTGCTCGTAGTCCTGCAGCAGCACCTGCAGGTACTCGAACGCCAGCGCCGGCTGGGTGATCTTGCGCCCCCTGGCCAGCCGACGACGAGCGAATGCCCTGGCGATGCTCAAGAGCTCCGCTTCGGTCACCGTGTCGGTGATGCGATAGGTGCCGGCGGCCTCGCCGGCACTCAGCTTGCGGTGATGCATGGTGTTGCTCCTCAGGCTGCCATGACCATGGCCATGCGGCACTCCAGTTCCTCGTAGAAGGCCTCGACGCGCTCGGCGATGGTGCGGATCATCGCCTCGTCCCGGAAGGCCCGCTTCACGAACAGCGGCATACCCGGCCAGTAGCTGACAAAGTCGATCCACTCCCGCTCGCTGACCCATAAGCCCCCCTGGCATTGTGCGACGTGCTCCTGGGGCAGCTCGTCTGCCAGCAGCAGCTCGATCTGGTACTTGGGTAGCTTGGTTTTTATCTCGACGAGGCCGTTGCTATCCACGAGGCAATCCGGCGAATAGCCCACTCCGTGATTCAGGATGATGCCGACCTGCTCAAGGCGCGGCAGGCCGGTGGCCTCCTGGTAGAGCTCGCGAGCGACCGGCTCTAGCTCATGCCCCCGCTGGGTATGGGCATTGCCCTGGAACGCATCGGAGGGCTCGCCGGTGATGCGTTCGCCAATCAACTGGTGCATGTAGCTTAGTGCACCGGCTCCGAAGCCTGCTGGCCCCTTGCCCTTGACCAGCAGCGTCTTCAACTCGGACATGGTGATGATGCCGAGCCTTGCGGCATGCCACTCGGGCGTGCCTTGGTCCAGTGTCAGGATCTGCATGACGTTCTCCTTCTTGATGACACGGCATAAGCCAGCGAGGGGAGATTCCCTCGCTGGCCGATCAGTGATGTTGGTGGTTGGGCTGCGCACGTTTCTGTAGGGAAGCCCGCAGCCGGTCGAAGTCGCTTCGCGGCACCTGCTCTGCGTCGCCGTACTTGCCGACGAACCACTCCTGGGTTGCTGGGGGGCAGGCGGAGATCAACTGTCTGATCTGCCCGGCCTGAAAAGGCGTGACCAGCTTGACCGGAGCGGCGGTGTGGCCGTTGTCGTCCTGGCCCCGGGTGGTGATGTTGAGCAGAGCGCAAAGCACATAACGCTTGCCGTAGCTGGTGGAGGATCCAAAGGCCTGTACAGCGTTCTTGTTGCCGCTGCTATCGGCCGGCAGCAGCATGCTGGTCTCTTCCCGATGACCGTCCTGGTGCATCAGCACGCCGGTCACCAGGATGCCGCGCTCCTGGGTCTGAATGCGGAAGCTCACCGCGAAGCCGTGCTTCTTCATGATCGGCCGCACGGTATCGACGATGTCCTCGAGGGTGGCGTAGTGGCCGTTGTTGGTTTTCCCGCGCTCGGCGATGCTTGGCAGTTCTGTCTGCATGGCTGCCATGGCCGCGCTGTAGGCCATCAGCGCCTGGCGATCAAGCACGCGCTCCTGCATCTGTAGCAGGCGCTCCATCTTGTCGATGTCGACCTCAGGGTTGAGGGCGGCCCGTTCGATCACCTGGATGATCGCCGTGCTGTCAGGGGTGGCTTGAGTAACCGGTGCTCGGTTGGCGGTCTTGGGATGAATAGGGGTTGCCATAATGGCCTCCGTTAGCGATAGCGCTGGATGACGTCAGGGAGTTGTTCGATAGGCACCGGCTCAAGGGTAAGGGCCACGCGATAGACGCGGCCCTCGGCCAGCACATGGGTTTCTGTTGCGTGTTCGCCGGCCTCCAGCAACTGACGTGTCAGCTGGGTCAGGACATGGCACATTTCGAACGTCATGGGCGGTTGCATGGGCATCTCCAGAAACAGCAACGCCCGGCCTTTGAAGGGGCCGGGCGCTATGCCGTGGTGAGGGAAAGACTCAGTGGGGGTGTTGCTACCGGGGAATCAGCCCACCAGCGCAAGTGCTGACTCCAGGGCCTTGTCCTTGAGACCGGCCCCCTGGCCAAACCA
>CETM01081335.1_pt1 | contig 60079 bp, 47 predicted proteins | sample 361451 | NCBI WGS metagenome assembly CETM01 (sample SAMEA2622690, study PRJEB7988) | marine metagenome | isolation source: saline water (ENVO:00002010), including
CCCCGTGGTTTCGCCTGTGATCGGGGCCTCGCCGGATCAAACTAGATCCGAGGCCAGCGAGCCTGCCGCGCCATAAGGGCCGGATAAGGGCCCGGATGTCGCCTGGTTCTCGTTTGGCGCTTCACTGAAAATCCAAGGGGCACATTCGACTAGAGGCTCTCGCCGCGGCGGCGCAGTAACACATAAACGGCGCCGCTGCCGCCATCCAGTTCCCGCGCCGAGCAGAAGGCCAGCACGCTTGGCCATTCCCGAAGCCAGGCGTTTACATGGCTCTTGATCACCGGGTAGGCGTCGGGTCCGCTGATGCTGCGTGCCTTGCCGTGGACCACCAGCACGCAGCGGGCGCGCTGAGCTCGGGCCTCGGCAATGAAGCTTTCGAGCTCTGCGCGGGCCTCGTCGACGGTGTAGCCGTGCAGGTCGAGCCCAGCCTCCCAGGCGATGCTGCCGCGCTTCAACTGGCTACGGGTGCGCTGGGGCAGGTCGGGGACGGTGAAGTCGAGCCACTCGGAAGGTCTTACGGGCTCGACCCGTCCATCGCTGGTGCGACTGCTCAGCTGATAGCTGTCGGCTTCGAGGGCGGCGGCACGACGTTCGGCCAGGGCCTCTCGGCGGCGCTGTTTCGGCTTGCCCGGGTCGGCCCGGTTCGAGCAAATCGGCTTGACGCCTGCGTCGGCCAGGGCCTGGCGAAACAGCGAAACCTCATCATCATCCGGGTGTCCGCGGCGCTGGCTCATGTTGCTCCCCGTGGATTGCGTTGAATGGGTAAATGCCGAGCTAGTATAGCGGCTTGGCAGCGGCTGTGAACCGGGCGTCGGGCCGGGTACAATCAAGGATTTGAATCTCAATCCGATAAACCACAGGACGACGCGTGGCCGCTTCCCGACCCGATGCCGATTCGACCCTGATTCTCGATGATACTAAGATCGCCGGGGATCTCCTCACCCTGCGTGACTGTCTGCGCTGGGCGACCAGTGAATTTTACACCCATGGCCTCCATTTCGGTCATGGCACCGCCTCTCCCTGGGACGAGGCGGTGGCGTTGACGCTGGGTGCCCTGCACTTACCCTGGGATGTGGACCCCTCAGTGCTGGAGGCACGGCTGCTTTCTATGGAGCGCCTTCGCATCGTGGGTCTGGTGCGCTCCCGCATCGAGACGCGACGGCCGTTGCCTTATCTGCTTGGAGAGGCCTTCTTTGCTGGCCTAGCGTTCAACGTCGACGAACGGGTGCTGATTCCCCGCTCGCCGATCGCCGAGTTGATCGAGGACGGTTTCGCCGCCTGGTTCCCCGAGGAGCCACCGGCGAGGGTGCTGGATCTTTGCTGCGGCTCGGGCTGCATCGGTATCGCCACCGCTCTGCATCTGCCTGCCGCCGAGGTCGACCTGGCCGACATCAGTGCCGATGCGCTCGAGGTGGCCAAGGCCAATATCACGCGTCACGACGTTGGTGCGCGGGTGAGGGCTGTGGCGTCCGATGTGTTCGATGGCCTGGTGGGGCAGCGCTATGACCTGATCGTCTCCAATCCCCCTTATGTGGATGCGCGTGACTTGGCCACCATGCCGGCCGAATTCGGCCACGAGCCGACCCTGGCCCTGGGGGCCGGGAACGATGGCTTGGATATCGTGCGCCGCATCCTGCGCGAGGCAAGAAGCCTGCTCAGCGATGACGGCGTGTTGATCGTCGAAGTCGGGAACTCCGATCATCATCTGGAAGCGGCCTTCCCCGAGGTCCCCTTCCTGTGGCTGGAGTTCGAGCGCGGGGGGCAGGGTGTCTTCGTGCTGACCGCCCAGGAACTCGACGCCTACGCGGCAACCTTCGCCTGAACTGTTGATACCAGAGCCCTGAGGAACGTCAATGTCCGGTAATACCTTCGGCAAGCTGTTTACTGTCACTACCTTCGGCGAGAGCCACGGCCCGGCGCTGGGCGCCATCGTCGACGGCTGCCCGCCGGGTATTCCCCTCAGTGAGGCCGACCTGCAGCGCGACCTCGATCGTCGCCGCCCCGGTACCTCGCGGCACACCACGCAGCGTCGCGAGCCTGACCAGGTGCGGATCCTGTCAGGCGTCTTCGAGGGCGTCACCACCGGTACCGCCATCGGCCTGATGATCGAGAATACCGATCAGCGCTCCAAGGACTACTCCAAGATCAAGGACCAGTTTCGTCCGGCCCATGCCGATTACACTTACCATCACAAGTATGGTCGTCGGGACTATCGGGGCGGCGGGCGCTCCAGCGCGCGGGAAACCGCCATGCGCGTGGCGGCCGGCGCCATTGCCAAGGCCTACCTGGCGGCTCAGGGCATCAGTGTGCGTGGCTACATGAGCCAGCTCGGTCCGCTGACCATGGAGTTCAAGGACTGGGCGGCGGTCGAAGACAACGCTTTCTTCTGCCCCGATCCTGATCGGGTGCCGGAGCTCGAGGCCTACATGGATCAGCTGCGCCGCGATCAGGACTCGGTGGGCGCCAAGATCACCGTAGTGGCCGAGGGCGTGCCGGCGGGGCTAGGCGAGCCGGTCTTCGATCGCCTGGATGCTGAACTCGCCCATGGCCTGATGAGCATCAATGCCGTCAAAGGCGTGGAAATAGGTGATGGCTTCGCGGCCGTCGCTCAGCGGGGCAGCGAGCACCGCGACGAGATGACGCCTGAGGGCTTCCTTTCCAACCACGCCGGCGGCGTGCTGGGCGGTATTTCCTCTGGCCAGACGGTCATCGCACACCTGGCTCTCAAGCCGACCTCCAGCATCACCCTCGCTGGACGCTCCATCGATGTGCATGGCAACCCGGTGGAAGTCATCACCAAGGGTCGCCATGATCCCTGTGTGGGCATTCGTGCCACCCCGATTGCCGAGGCCATGATGGCGCTGACGCTGATGGATCACCTGCTGCGTCACCGAGCGCAGAATCTCGACGTCAGCGTCGCCACGCCTCACCTGCGTTGAGTTTACGGGGCCGCGTGTTGCCCCCCTGGCTGCTAGACTGAGGTGAAATACCTCAGTCTGGCTATGCCCATGAAGATAAACCTCGAATTTGACCTCACGCCTGCCGAATTTCGCCAGTCTCTTGGCCTGCCCGATGTTGAGGCATTCCATAACGAGCTGATGTCACGCATCCAGCAGCAGATGGACGCGGGCGTCGAGGGCTATGACCCCATGAGCCTGCTCCAGCCCTTCCTCAAGACTCCCTTTATGCCGACGGCTTTCCAGGATTCGCTCAAGGGCAATTTCCAGGACAACCTGTCCCAGAGCATGACCAGCTTCGGTAACTATCAGCAAATGATGCTCGACATGCTGCGTCAGGCCCAGGCTGCTGCCAGCAAGACGCAAAAAACCGACGACGGCGAAAAGGCCGGTAAGGGCAAGCCGGCCGATGAACCGGCCAGTGCCAGCTCACGGTCGCACCGCAAGTAGCGCGACCTATTGCATAGGCGTGCGTCCGGGACTACGCTTTGTGCAGTGCAGCAAGGGGCTCGTGCCCACATTCATGACCCTGGGAGGGTGATGCCATGCAGGACAAGATGTTTACCGAGTTCACGGAGCAAGCCGAAAGCTTCTTTGCGCCGATGCGCAAGCTCAATGGCCTAATGCTCGACAACATGGAGAAGCTGACCCAGTTTCAGCTCGAGTCCATGAAGCGCTACAGCCAGTTGGGTACCGAGCGGCTGCGGGATGCCACCGAAGCCAAGGACCCTGAGGCCATGCGCGATTTCGGCACTCGTCAGGCGGAGATGATGAATGAGCTCTCCACCCAGCTGCTCAAGGACGCCGAGGCCATGACCGAGCTCAGTCTCGAGTTCAAGCGCGAGATGGAAAAGGTCATGACCGAGGTCTCCGAGACCGCGGGCAAACAGGCAGCCTCTGCGACACAATCCGCCAGTGAACAGATGACCGCTGCCACAGAGCAGGCGGTTGCGTCCACTCAGCAGTTTGCCGAGAAGGCCTCCCAGCAGGCGACAGAGGCCACCCAGCAGGCGGCACAAGCGGCAAAGCAGGCGACAGAGTCCACGCCTCAGGCAGCAGCTACCAAGCCGTCTTCCAGCGCGACCAGCCGTCGTAGTGCCTCGAGTGCCTCCAAGAGTTCGGCAGCTGGCAAGTCGGGTGGCACTGGCGGCAGCAAGAGTTCTTGATTTGAGCCTGCGGTCAGCCCCTGCTGGCTAGCCATCGCCCATGGCCGGAAAACGCACGCGTTTTCCGGCCATGGGCGTATATGTAGGCCGTTATACATAGCGGGCGTGTTATATAGGTAGGTGTTATTTAAGTATGAGCCGCCCAAGGTAGACAAAATGACGGTCGCCGACCGTTCGGTTATCAGGACGTTGGCAGCAAGGTAGTTTGACCAGTGGTTTGGGGGCGCAAAGGGTTTTGATAATAGGGCTCCGGTAATAGGGCTTCGATCACAGGAGTGGGCAATGCAGTCAGGTTTTCATACGCCGTCGGCGTCCGAGCTTCAGGAATGGACCGAACAGCTGGAAGTGATGGGGCAGCAATATCAGGTGCTGATGCAGGATATGTTGGCGCGGATGTTGCCCGGTGAAGCCGGCAAGACCATTTACGATGACATGCGCGAAAGTTTTCGTGCCGGCGTCGAGGCTCTGATCAGCGATCCCGAAACGCTCGTCAACACTCAATTGCAGCTCGCTCAGGATCAGATGCAGCTCTGGCAGCAGGGCCTGCGTGACCTGAGCGGCGAAGAAACCGAGCTTTTGATCGAGCCTGCCCGCCATGATCGTCGCTTCAAGGACGAGGCCTGGCGGCATGAACCCTTCTATCGAGGGCTGCTGGAGCAGTACCTGCTGTTCTCGCGCCTGGTCGAGGAAATGATCGATAGCCTCGACAATTTGCCGCCGGACCAGAAGCGCAATCTGGCGTTCTATGCCCGCCAGTACGTGAGTGCCATCTCGCCGTCGAACTTCGCCTCCACCAACCCGGAGGTGATGCGCCTGACCATGGAGACCAAGGGCCAGAACCTTATCGAGGGGCTGGCACAGCTGCGCGAGGACCTGGCCAACTCGGCGGAAGGCATCAACGTCAAGATGACCGATCGCAGCGCTTTCACCATCGGCGAAAACGTGGCGGTGACACCGGGCTCGGTGGTCTTCGAAAACGAGTTGATGCAGCTGATTCAGTACGCCCCGACCACCGAACAGACGTTCAAGACGCCGCTGCTGATGGTGCCGCCCTGGATCAATAAGTACTACATATTGGACCTGCGCCAGGACAACTCCCTGGTCAAGTGGCTGGTCGATCAGGGACACACCGTCTTCCTGATTTCCTGGCGTAACCCGGGGCCCGAGCAGCGTGACCTGACCTGGGCCGACTACATGCAGTTGGGCCCTATCGAGGCCATGAGTGCCATCGAGCAGGCGTGCGGCGAGAAGTCGGTGAACCTGCTGAGTTACTGCATCGGAGGTACACTGGCTGCTTCGACCGTGGCCTACCTGACCAGCACACGCCGCGGGCGCAAGGTTCGCTCGGTGACCTACATGGCCACGCTGCAGGACTTCAGCGATCCCGGCGAGATCGGTGTCTTCCTCAACGAGCCGGTGCTACAGGGCATCGAGCGCCAGTTGGAAGCCGATGGCTACCTGGATGGCCGAGTCATGGCCTTCTCGTTCAATCTACTGCGAGAAAACGATCTGTTCTGGTCGTTCTATATCAGCAACTACCTGAAAGGCGAGCAGCCGGCGGCCTTCGATCTGTTGTACTGGAACACCGACGGCACCAACCTGCCGGCCGGTACGCATGGTTGGTACTTGCGTAACATGTATCTGGAGAATCGCCTGATAGAGCCCGGCGGTATCGAACTGGACGGTGTCAAGATCGACCTGCGCAAGATATCCACGCCCAGCTACTTCGTATCCACTCGTGAAGATCATATCGCCAAGTGGAACAGTACCTACGGCGGCACCCAGCTTCCCAAGGGGCCGGTGACCTTCGTGCTCGGCGGCTCAGGGCATATCGCCGGTATCGTCAACCCGCCGCACAAGAACAAGTACGGTTTCTGGACCAACCCGGAGCTGCCGGCCGACCCGGACGCCTGGTTCGAGGGTGCGACCTTCAATGAGGGTTCCTGGTGGCCGCATTGGCAAGCTTGGATGACCGACAACGGCTATGCGGATACCGCGAAGATGGTGCCGGCAAGACAGCCCGGCGAGGGCGAGTTATCGGTCATCGAGCCGGCGCCGGGACGCTACGTGTGCCAGACCATTCCCGAGGTGTTAGGCCAGAACCAGGGCTGAAGCTGAAAGAGCGCCCCCGCAGCGATTGAGCTGTGGGGGCTTTTGCGTTGGTGGCGGTTGGCTCATACTGCTTCGGGCTTCGGGCTTACGCCTTGCGGCGTCGGCCCGATAAGCTCAGCCCCGGCAGCACCAGCAGGGTGGCGACGAGCCAGGCTGGCCAGCTGCCAGTGCGGGTGAAGGGGGTTGTGCCCTGCATGGCGCGCACTTCGCCGCTGAGGGCGGTGGCGGTGAACTGTGGGGCTCGTGCGGTGATGCGGCCCTGGTCATCGATGATGGCGGTAACGCCGTTGCTGGTTGCGCGCATCACGTAGCGGCCATTCTCCAGCGCCCTGAGCCGTGCCATCTGCAGGTGCTGAAGCGGTCCCAGTGAGTCGCCGAACCAGGTGTCATTGGAGACCGTCAGCAGTATCTCGGCATCCCGGGCACGAGAAGCCACCAGGTCGGCATAGACGATTTCATAGCAGATGGCGCTGCCGATGGAGAGTCCGGCGGCCTGGATAGGCGCCTGCGAGCCCTTGGCCGGCGTCATCGTCGGTGCTGGCAGATCGAAGAAGGCCACCACGCCTCTCAGCAGACTCTCCAGCGGCAGGTATTCACCGAAGGGCACCAGATGGGCCTTGCGGTAGTTGCCGCTGGCATTGCCAAGGCCAATCACGCTATTGAAATAGCCATCCGGATCGCGTTGCAGAATGCCGGTGAGGAGCGCCGTGTCGGGTGCAATACCGGCCTGGACGCGTTCGAGCAGCGGCATCGCCTGGTCTTCGAACATGGGCAGGGCGGCTTCGGGCCAGACGATCAGGTCGGTATCATCCGCGAGCCCTGAGGTCATGGTGCTATAGGTATTCCAGGCATCCCGCTGGCCCTCGGGGCTCCATTTGGTCAGCTGTGGCAGGTTACCCTGCAGCAGTGCCACTCGCGTGGAATCCTCAGCCGGGCGAGTCCACTGCCCGGGTAGCGCCAGGGGCACCAGCCACAGCACGGCAAGGATGGCTGCTGGTGCCAAGCGGCGGCGCAGCGCCTCGATACCCAGGGTGCCGGTCAGGGCGGTGATCAGCGACAGCAGGTAGACACCGCCCACCGGTGCCCAGGGGGCGAGGGGCGAGTCCACCAGGGACGTGCCGCTCAGCAGCCAGGGGAAGCCCGTAAACAGGTAGGTGCGCAGTACTTCGCCCAACACCCAGGCCCCGGCGAAGCTGAGCGCCGCAAGCCTCGGCCCGGTGAGACGCCGGTAGAGCCACAGCGTGATGGCAGGAAAGAGGGCCAGGGCAGCAACGAAGAGGACGGTCAGCATTGCCGCCACCGGCATGCTGGTGTAGCCGTAGTCATGGATCGATATGTAGACCCAGGTCGTGCCGCTGCCGAACAGGCCAAGGCCGTAGCACCAGCCCTTTAGAGCCGCTTGCCTGGGGCTTAAGGACTGTATGCCCAGGTACATCAGCCCAATCGCGAGCGGGGCTAGCCACCAGAGGGAGAAGGGGGCGGCGGACAGGGTGGTCAGTCCGCCGGCCATCAGCGCGATCAGGTAGCCGATCGCGGGGCTCAAGCGTCGTTCACTCATCTTCAATCTCGTGTGGCGTCCATGCGGCGCACCTTCAGGGTCGGCGTCGACCTGCGTCAGGTGCGGCTCTCCTCGGCTTGTTGCGTGTCGGCCTGTTCGGCTTGCAGCAAGCGAATGCGACGATTGTCGGCGTTGAGCACCGTGAAGCGCCATTCGCCAAGCTCGGCGAACTCACCCCGCCTGGGTAGGTGGCCGAAGCTCTGCATCACCAGGCCGCCGAGGGTGTCGAATTCCTCATCAGAGAAGTCGGTGTCGAAGCGCTCGTTGAAATCCTCGATCGGGGTCAGAGCGCGGATCGCATAGCAGCCATCTCCCAGTTCGCGGATATCCTCTTCCTCGTCGGTATCATGCTCGTCTTCGATATCGCCAACGATCTGTTCGAGGATATCCTCGATGGTGACGATGCCGGCGGTGCCACCGTACTCGTCGACCACTACGGCCATGTGGTTGTGTGTCTCGCGGAATTCCTTGAGCAGGCTGTTCAGACGCTTGGATTCGGGCACGAACATGGCCGTGCGCAGGATGTTGGTGAGGTCAAAGCTGTCGCGATTCTCCTGGCTCTTCATGAGCAACGGCAGCAGATCCTTGGCCAGCAGGATGCCCTTCACCTCGTCCAGGTTCTCGCCGATCACCGGATAGCGCGAGTGGCCGGTCTCGAGGATCACCGACAGGTAATCCTCCGGCGGCTGGTCGGCGGCAATGGCCGTGACCTGGGAGCGGGGGATCAGCACTTCGCGGACCTGCTGATCGCTGATCTGTAGGGCGCCCTCGATGATAGTCAGGGCGTCCTGGTCGAGACGCAGTCGTGGGCCGGCCTCACGAAGGAATTCCCTCAGCTCATCGCGTGAGCTGGGTTCTTCGGAGTCGGTGCTGAAAGCGGTGAACAGTTTTTCGAGCCAGGATTTGTTGCTCTGACTACTCGATCGATCTTCGCTCATGCGTAGGGTCTCTTTTCCTCGGAACCAAGGTCGAGAAGGTGGTCGGTGGCATACGGATCTTGGATAGCAAAACCGGCGAGAATGACCCGCTCAAGGGCCTCCATTCGCTCGGCTTCATCATCCTCGATATGGTCATGACCCAGCAGATGCAAGGTGCCATGCACCACCATGTGAGCGTAGTGAGCCGCCAGGGACTTTTCCTGCTCCTGGGCTTCACGGACCACGACGGCATGGCAGATGACCAGGTCGCCGAGCAATGGCAAGGTCAGGCCCGGCGGTGACTCGAAGGGAAAGGACAGCACATTGGTCGGACGGTCACGATCGCGATAGTCGCGATTGAGGGCCTGGCTCTCCTCGACCTCGACGAAACGCACTGTCACCTCATGGCGCGTTTCGCCCTCATGCTTGGCCAGCGCGGCGCTGATCCAGCGTTCCAGCTCATCTTGGGAGGGCAGCGCCGCGATGTCGCTGTCGGCCTCGAGCGCGATCTGTCGGTCGACGATGACTGGCGGAGGTTCACTGATCATGATGATTCCCCGTAGTCGACTGGGCCCTGACTCTGACTCTTGCGCACCTGGCGCTCCTCGGCCTGGGCTTCGCGACGGGCGTCGCGCTGCTCACGACGCGCGCGCTCGGCGTCTTCTTGTTCGGCCTCGAAGTGATCGTAGGCCTCGATGATGCGTTGTACCAGCGGGTGGCGCACCACGTCCTTGGCGGCGAAGTGAGTGACGCCGATGCCCTGGGTGTCCTTGAGGACGTCGAGCACCTGGATGAGCCCCGAACTCTGCCCTCTGGGCAGGTCGACCTGGGTCACGTCGCCGGTAATGACGGCCGTCGAGCCGAAGCCGATACGGGTCAGGAACATCTTCATCTGTTCGCGAGTGGTGTTCTGGCTCTCGTCGAGAATAATGTAGGCATTATTCAGGGTACGGCCGCGCATATAGGCAAGCGGGGCGATCTCGATCACCTGGCGCTCGATCAGCTTGTTGACCTGCTCGAAACCGATCATCTCGTACAGGGCGTCGTAGAGCGGCCGCAGGTAGGGGTCGATCTTCTGGGCCAGGTCGCCGGGCAGGAAGCCGAGTTTCTCGCCGGCTTCGACGGCGGGACGCACCAGCAGAATGCGGCGCACTTCCTGGCGGTTGAGGGCTTCCACGGCGGCGGCGACGGCCAGATAGGTCTTGCCGGTACCGGCCGGCCCGATGCCAAAGTTGATGTCGTGAGCCCGGATGCTGGCGACATAGCTCTGCTGGTTCTGTCCCCGCGGCTTGATCAGCGCCTTGGGAGTGCGCATCAGCAGATCGCTATCACCGATGGCATCCTCTTCTTCCTCGATGGCCTCGAGGCCGGATTCCTGCAGGAAAAGGTGGACCATGTCCGGCGTCAGGTCGCTGGCCTCGGTTTCCCGATACAGACGCTCGAGCACGTTGGCGGCCGCCTTGGACCTAGCGCCGGGGCCGGCCAGCTGGAAGGTGTTGCCGCGGTTGCGCAAGGTCACGCCCAGGCGCTCTTCGATCAGCTTGAAGTGTTCGTCACGCTGGCCGCTCAAGTTGGCGAGGCGCCGCGGATCATTGGGCTCGAGGGTCAGGGTGATGATGCGATTGGCCTGAGAGGTTGTCTGGCTCAAGTCGAGAGGGTCCCGTGCGTTGGAGATGGATGACGGCAGCTTACTGCCCGGGGCCTGCTGGGGGCAATGCCCATGACGACGCCTGTGTGAGGCAGGGCGTCGTCAGCGGGTAACATTAGGAACGGATGGGTGGTCCTAAACGGATTGTTGGCCCTAGTAGCAGGCGGGCGATGCCAGTTCGCCGCGCAGCGAGTTGGGCAGTGCCTCGGTGATTTCCACGTCGACGAAGTGACCGATCAGCTCGGCCGGGTTGGGGGCGCGGAAGTTGACCACCCGGTTGTTCTCGGTGCGCCCGGTCAGCTGTCCCGGGTCCCGGGGCGAGAAGCCGGTGACCAGGATGCGCTCGACGTTGCCGACCATGCGCCGGCTGATCTGCATCACATTCTGGTTGAGGCGCTCCTGAAGAATCGCCAGGCGCTCCTTCTTGACCGACTGCGGCGTCTCGTCTTCGAGCTCGGTGGCTGGGGTGCCGGGCCGCGCCGAATAAACGAAGCTGAAGGAGTGATCGAAGCCGATGCGATGGATCAGATCCATGGTGGCCTCGAAGTCGGCTTCGGTCTCACCCGGGAAGCCGATGATGAAGTCCGAGGAGAAGCTGATCTCCGGACGCAGCTCGCGGATACGCTCGAGCTTGTCGACGTATTCCTCGACCGTATGGCCACGCTTCATGGCCGCGAGGATACGATCCGAGCCTGCCTGGACGGGCAGATGAAGGTGGCTGACCAGCTCGGGAATCTCGCCGTAGGCTTCGATCAGCGAATCCGAGAACTCCACCGGATGCGAGGTGGTGAAGCGGATGCGGTCGATGCCTTCGACGGCGGCCACGCAGGCGATCAGCTCGGCCAGGTCGATTTCGTCGCCGAGCTGGTTCTCGCCTCGGTAGGCGTTGACGTTCTGCCCCAGCAGGTTGATCTCGCGCACGCCCTGGTCGGCGAGGTGAATGACCTCGTCCATGACCGACTCGAACGGTCGAGAGATTTCCTCGCCGCGGGTGTAGGGCACTACGCAGAAGGTGCAGTACTTGGAGCAGCCTTCCATGATCGAGACGAAGGCGGTGGCACCATCCGAACTCGGCTTGGGCAGGTGGTCGAACTTCTCGATTTCCGGGAAGGTCACGTCGACTACCGAGATCGGGTCGGCGCTTTTGTTGCGGGCATCGAGCATGGTCGGTAGGCGGTGCAAGGTCTGGGGGCCAAACACCATATCGACGTAGGGCGCCCGCTTGCGCAGGGCTTCGCCTTCTTGGCTGGCCACGCAGCCGCCGACGCCGATCACCAGGTCCGGGTTCTTTTCCTTGAGCTTCTTCCAGCGGCCGAGCTGGTGAAAGACCTTTTCCTGCGCCTTCTCACGGATGGAGCAGGTGTTGAGCAGGATGACGTCGGCATCACGCTCGTCGTCGGTCATTTCCAGCTTGTGGGAGTCACCGAGCAGGTCCGCCATGCGGGCGGAGTCATACTCGTTCATCTGGCAGCCGTGGGTCTTGATGAAGAGTTTCTTCGTCATAACAATGGGCCGAGACTGCGTGCGTCTCGGCGCGTCCGTCACCGAAATTGGGAATGAGGTCGGGCAGGGCCCGAGGCCGGGCGGCCCTTTCTATAGATGCGTAGATTATACGTATCCAGCGGCGGCGCGGCCAGCGCACCAAGGCTGTGGTATTCTGGCCGCCGTTGGGAAATCCGGCGCGCATCGTGGTGTGACAGCTAGGTTAAAAATTGAACAATCCGTGGCAATTCCAGGCCTTGCGCCGATTACCACGCGATCACGGTCGGTTTTCCCAAGACTTATCCACAGAAAGTGTGGATGGGATAAGGTCTCATCGCAGTGCCATCGCACAGGACGTGCGGTGGCCGGAGCAACTTCGCGTGGGCAGGCACCTAGGAGCCTCCATCGCCCTGAAAGACGGCAGACTTATGCGAACATTCAACTCTGTGATGCTGGGGATTTCCCTGGCCACTTTGACGCTTGGGGCCCAAGCCCAGGAGACCTCAGATCCGGACCTCTGGGTATCGGATGATCTCACTACCTTCGTGCGCAGCGGTCCCACCGACGGCTACCGTATCGTTGGCACCCTGACGGCCGGTGACCCGGTCGAGCTGCTCGATACCAGTGGTGACTACTCGCTGGTCCAGGGGCCGGGGGGCGATCAAGTGTGGATTCTTTCTTCCGATCTTCAGGAGGAAAAAAGCGCTACCGCCCAATTGCCGGCCCTGCAGGAGCGGGTGAAGACGCTGAGCACTGAGCTCGAAGGCATCAACGAGCAGTGGGAAGGGCGACTTGCCTCGACGACGGCGGCGCTTGAGCAGCGCGAAACGCGGATCAGTGATCTCGAAAACCGCAACCAAGCGTTGCAGGACCAGTACAGCGAGGCGCAGGAAAATCTGCGCGGCCTGCAGGCCCGGCTGGACACCCAAGAAGAAGACCTGCTGCTGCGCTACTTCATGTACGGTGGCGGCGTGGCCGGGGCTGGCCTGCTGATTGGCCTGATCATTCCCCACCTGCCCAGGCGTCGCAAGAAAAACGATCGCTGGTTCTAGTAAAGCGCTGATGGAAGGCCGTGGGTTACCCAGCGGGTATCCCATGCCCCAACCCATGCAAGAGGAGCGGGCATGAACAATGAGTGGATCTCGCGCTGGCGCGAGGGACGGATCGGCTTTCATCGCGACGCCGAACATCCGGCCTTGGTCCGCCATTGGCCAGCGCTTGGCGTCGAGCCGGGAACCAAGGTGCTGGTGCCGCTGTGCGGCAAGAGTCTGGACATGCGCTGGCTGGCGGCTCAGATGCACCCGGTGCTGGGTATCGAGCTTGCCTCGCTTGCCATCGAGCAGTTCGTGGCGGCCGGCGGGGAGTCGTCTCGTTATCGCCAGGGCGATTTCGAGATCTGGCGACAGGGCAGCATTGAGCTCTGGTGTGGCGACTTCTTCCATTTCCACACCCAGCAGGCAGCCGACCTCGGTGCTTTCTACGACCGCGCGGCGCTGATTGCGCTGCCACCGGCGACCCGGCAGCGCTATGCCTTCCATCTCGCCCAGCTGATGCCACCCGGCGCCCGAGGGCTTCTGATCAGCCTGACCCGCGCGCCGGGTGACGATGCTGGGCCGCCTTACAGCGTGCCGGCCGATGAAGTGAGAGAGCTTTTTGGCGCCAACTTCGAGGTGACTCGCCTCGAAGTTGGCGAGCCGGAAGACAGCGGCTGGCAGGAAAGCGTCTGGTCGCTTCAGCGTCGTGGTCCCCGGGCCGATCGGGAATAGGTCCGGTAACGCGACGCTAGCCTCAGGGTGAGGGCCGGCCTAGGGCGCGCTTGTCGACTGAGCTCGCTAGATCGCCGATCCCTTGTTCATTGCCTGTTGGATGGCTTTCTCTTTGCCGATACGAGAATGCCCGGCCATGGCCGGGCATTCTCGTTCTCGTCTGCACGGGGCCGGTTAGCGGGCCAGGAGCTGCCCCATCGCCGGATCACCGAAGGCCCTGTCGAGGCCATCGCTTAGCAGTTCGTTGATCATCTGGGTGTTGTCTTCCTGGTTGGGGCGCAATGCATAGGACTGGTTGCGCCTCGAGGTATAACGGCCCACATAGCTTTCGCCCCCATTTTGGGCCTCGGCCTCGAATACCGCCTCGAGCTCTGCCTCGCCGAGCAGCGGCTGGCTGTTGCCGTGGGCATAATCCAGGCGCTTGAGGGTCAGGGTTAGCCGTGGGCGCTGCGCATCGGCGTCGCCGGTGGGTGTGAAGCCCATCTGGCGCAGGGCATATTCGGCCTGGGAGGCGAGCTGTGGGAGTAGGTCGGCCGTTGTCAGGGTGATGGTGTCGGTGCCCATGACGGCACCACTGCGGCTGCCCAATACATCGCTTTCGCGGCCGTCGATCACCGTCAGCGTGACCGCCTGCCCGCTGCCGCTTTCAGGCAGATCGCTGCTTATCTTCGGGTTGGCCTGGATGTATTGTGGGCTGCTGGCACAGCCTGCCACGGATAGCAGCAGAGTCATCAACATCAGGCCCAAGGCTGTCTGCCATGCGGTCGATTGGTGAGTCTTCATGAGGAAGCGTCGTGTCATGATCAAGGTCCTTATGCAGAGGCGGAAGCCGTGTCTCGCTGCCGAGTATATCCATGCAGGCACCAAAGGCCGAGCAGAGGGCCCGGTAACAGCAGCCAGGCAAGCCAGGCGCCGGTGTGCTGCCACAGCGGAATCAGGATCAGCAGCGATAGCATGGAGATCGCGAAACCGATAGCGTTTTGAAGCGTGAGTGCGCTGCCCACGATATGGGCCGGGCAGGCCTTGGCCGAGAGCGCGGAAAACTGCGGGGAATCGACCACCGCCAGCGCGCTCCATAGCGCCAGGAAGCCCACCAGCAAGCCCCCTGGTAACTCGCCCAGCAGCGGGTAGAGCGCACAGCAAAGGCCCGAGCCCGCCAGGGCGAACTGTGCCACGCGGCGACTGCCCAGGCGAGCGCTAAAGGCGCCGCCAACCCAGCAGCAGGGCCCGCCAATGGCGATGAGCGTGAAGGCGCCGAAGGCCAGTTCGGCGGTGCTCAGTGACGGCCAGCGTGCCGCGAGCATCAGCGGCAGCAGCGCCCAGAGGGTGTAGAGCTCCCACATGTGGCCGAAGTAGGCACCGGCAGCATGGCGGAAGTTGCGGATGCGAAAGGCTGAGAGGCCACCCAGGGGCAGGCCAGGCTTCGTGCCACCATTGGGGCTAGCCGCAGGCTCAGGACTGGCACCTGCCGGACGCGGTGCCTCGCCGAGTCGCCAGACCATGACGCCCCCCAGCACCGCCAGCAGCGACGCGCTCCAGATGCCGCCTCGCCAGGATAGGGTGATCTCATCGAGAGCGGTAAGGGCGCGCAGGCCGTGGGGCAGGGCGGTGCCCAACACCAGCATGCCGACCAGCCAGGCCAAACCCACGCCGCTACGTCCCGGCGTCCAGCCCACCATCAGCTTCATGCCGACCGGATAGATGCCTGCTAGACACAGGCCGGTGATCACCCTGAGCGTTACCGCCACATCCAGGCCGCCGGCCATCGGCAGCAGGGCATTGGAGAGCGCGCCGAGCAGACAGCAGGCGGCGAAGAGTCGGCTGGCATCGAGGCGGTCGGCGAGACCGGTAAGGCCGATGGTCAGGGTGCCGAGCAGGAACCCGCCTTGAACGGCGCCGGTCAACCAGCCAAGGTCTGACGGGGTCAATGACCATAAGGTCATCAGCTCCGGAAGCACGGCGTTGGGCGTGAACCATAGCGCGGTGCCGAACAGCTCGGCGATGGCAAGAATCAGGGTGGGCATGAGCACCAGAGCGAGTGGGAAAATGAAACGGCCCGGCGGTGCCGGGCCGTCAATCTTAGGTAAAGCCTAGAACAAGGTCTCGTGGAATATTAGAGCCCCATGGCCGAAGAGGTCGAGCGCCGCGGATCGGCACCGCCGAAATACTCCCCATCGAGGATCATGATCGACTGGGCAGCCCCCATGGCGTCCTGCAGGCTGATGGTATGGCCCTTGGCCTCGAGTAGCGCGATCGTATCCGGGCTGATGCCATCTTCGATGCGAATCTCGTCCGGCAGCCACTGGTGGTGGATGCGCGGGGCGCTGACCGCCGATTGGATGTTCATGCCGTGATCGATGACGTTCATCAGCACCTGCAGGGTGGTGGTGATGATCCGTGAACCGCCGGGGCTGCCGGTAATCAGGAAGTTATCGCCATCCTTCTTGACGATGGTGGGGGTCATCGACGACAGCATGCGCTTGCCGGGCTCGACCTTGTTCGCCTCGCCACCGATCAGTCCGTAGGCGTTGGGCACGCCTGGCTTGGCCGAGAAATCGTCCATCTCGTTGTTGAGCAGGAAGCCGGCTCCGTCGACCACGATCCCCGAGCCGTAGCTGAAGTTGATGGTGTAGGTGTTGGACACCGCCAGGCCATTGTCATCGACGATCGAGAAGTGGGTGGTCTCATTGGACTCATAGGGCAGCGGGTTGCCGGGTGCCAGAGAGCTACTGGGCGTGGCTTCGTCCATGCTGATGCCCTGGCGCAGTTCGTCGGCGTAGGCCTTCGAGGTGATGCCCTTAAGCGGCACGTCGACGAAGTCGGTATCGCCCAGGTACTCGGAGCGGTCGGCATAGGCGCGTTTCATGGCTTCGGCCATCACATGAATGGTGGCGGCGGAGTTGAAGCCCATTGCACCGATATCATAGTCCTCGAGAATATTGAGCATCTGCACGATATGGGCACCACCGGAGGAGGGCGGGCTCATGGCGTAAATGTCATAGCCGCGATAGGTGCCATGGCTGGGTTCGCGAATGATCGGCTGGTAGGCGGCTAGGTCTTCCATGGTGATCAGGCCGTCGTGGGCCTGCATCTCGGCGACGATCAGTTGCGCCGTCTCGCCTTCATAGAATTCTCGGGCGCCCTTCTCGGCGATGCGCTTGAGGGTGGCGGCGAGGTCCGGCTGGCGGAAGATGTCGCCCACCTGATAGTCACTGCCATCTGCCTTGAAGAATTTTGCTCGCGATGCTTCCCAGGGCTCGAAGTTCATGCGTGCATCCCGGATGCCGTCGACAAAACGCTGGGGCAGCGGGAAGCCGTTTTCAGCTAGATCGATGGCCGGTGCCAAGGCCTCTGGCAGACTCATGGTGCCGTATTGCTCAAGGGCCATTGCCAGGCCGGCGACGGTGCCGGGCACCCCGGCCGCCAGGTGAGTGAAGCGTGAACGCTCGGTGACCGCGTTGCCGTCGGCATCCTGGAACATGGTCTCGGTGGCGGCGGATGGCGCCATCTCGCGGTAGTCGATAGCGATGACCTCACCGCTGGTTTCATCCGAAATCAGCATGAACCCCCCGCCACCGATATTGCCCGACCGGGGCTGGGTGACCGCCAGGGCGAAACCGGCGCTGACGGCTGCATCTACCGCATTGCCGCCCGCCGCCAGCACGTCATGCGACACCTGGGAGGCGAGAAAATGGCTGGTGGCGACCATGCCCTGAGTGCCGACTTCAGGGTGAAAGCGTTCACCCTCGAGAATCGCTTCCTGAGCGAAGAGGCCAGGTGCGAATGAGAGGGTGCCGGCCAGTAGGCCGAAGGCGAGTGAGTGTCGCAGGGGGAACAGGGGCATGACCGTCTCCTTGGTGATGTGTCGTTCTCCACTATTGTTGCTATGTGCGAAGGGCGCAAGGAGAGGGCAAGCAAGGCTGCATGAAACCTCGACCAGGCGAGGCAGCGGCACACGGCGCCGACAGTCCGAGTCTGTAAGGGACGCCGACACGCTGGCTTGCTGCTAGAATGGCGGCCTGTCACCTTGCCACTCTTTTGTTTTTCAGGAGCCTGCCCTGCCCATGAGCGACGCAACGCCAGACTTCAAGATCGCGCCCTCGATTCTTTCTGCCGACTTCGCCCGCCTCGGCGCAGAGGTCGATGACGTGCTCGCCTCCGGCGCCGACATCGTCCATTTCGACGTCATGGATAACCACTACGTGCCTAACCTGACCATCGGGCCGATGGTCTGCGAAGCGTTGCGCAAGCATGGCGTCACCGCGCCCATCGATGCCCATCTGATGGTCAAGCCGGTGGACGACCTGATTCGTCAGTTCATCGATGCCGGGGCGACCTATATCACTTTCCATCCTGAGGCCTCCGATCACATCGATCGCTCGCTGCAGCTGATCCGCGACGGCGGCTGCCAGGCGGGCCTGGTATTCAACCCAGCTACGCCACTGCACTATCTGGACTACGTGATGGACAGGCTCGACATGGTGCTGCTGATGAGCGTCAACCCAGGCTTCGGCGGCCAGTCGTTCATTCCCGGCACCCTCGACAAGCTGCGCGAGGCCCGCCAGCGAATCGATGCCAGCGGCCGCAATATCCGCCTGGAAATCGACGGCGGGGTGAAGGTCGACAACATCGCCGAGATCGCCCGTGCCGGGGCCGATACCTTCGTTGCCGGTTCCGCTGTATTCAAGGCGCGCAGCGACGACGACCCGCACCGCTATGACAGCGTGATGCAGGCCTTCCGCGACGAACTGGCAACGGTCTGATCGGCATGACGGCATCGCCGTGCTGGCATCTCTACATACTCAGAACCGCCGCCGGTCACCTCTACACCGGCATTACCACCGATGTGGCAAGGCGCTTCAAGGAACACCATGACGGCGTGCGTGGTGCCAAGGCGCTGCGTGGCAAGGGGCCGCTGACGCTTTTGCACCATGAGGCCGTCGGCGAGCAGGGCGATGCGCTGCGACTCGAGGCACAGGTGAAGCGTCTGACGGCGACGGGCAAGCGCGCCTGGCTGGAGGCGCGCCGCTCGGGCCAGCCTGATACTGATAGAGTGCCGCAAAAGCTGCCATAACGGCTGCGATGCTCTATACAACAAGGATGAGCGGTGGGCAGCGGACGTATTGCCATGCCTGTTGGTGATGTCATGTCGCCGATGCCTGCTCATTGATCAGTGACCAACCCCAGCGGCTTGCATGCCGCCTGATTCGTCGAGGAACCGCAATGGAAATGGATTCCCTTATGACCTACCTGCAGACCACCGGTACCAGCTTTGCTGTCGATCTGGTGGCGGCACTCGCCATCTTTGTGATCGGCCGTTGGGTGATTTCGCTGGTACACCGCCTAAGCACCAAGGCCATGGAGCGGGCCAAGGTCGAGCCACTGTTGGTCAAGTTTCTTGGCAACATCCTGAGAACCCTGTTGCTGATCGTGGTGGTCCTTGCCGCTATCAGTCAGCTTGGCATCCAGACCACCTCGCTGATCGCGGTGCTGGGCGCGGCCGGTCTGGCCGTCGGTCTGGCGCTGCAGGGCTCGCTTGCCAACTTCGCCGCCGGGGTACTGGTGATCATCTTCCGGCCTTATAAGATCGGCGATTACGTCGAGGCCGGCGGCGTGGCCGGCACCATCGATGACGTGCAGATCTTTACCACCGAGCTCAAGACCGGCGACAACCGCAAGATCATCGTGCCCAACGGTCAGATGATGAGTGGCGCGATTACCAATTACTCGTCTCACGACACGCGCCGGGTCGATCTGGTGGCAAGTGTCGGCTATGACGCCGATATCGATGTCGTGCGCCGGGTGCTGGAAGAGGTGGTGGCCAATGATGCCCGGGTACTGGCGTCACCTGCGCCCAATATCCGCATGAGCGCGATGCTGGACTCCAGCGTCAACTGGATCGTGCGGCCCTGGGTCAAGGCCAGTGATTACTGGGACGTTTACTGGGAGATGACCGAGGAGATCAAGCGGCGATTCGATGCCGAGGGCATCAGCATTCCCTTCCCGCAGCGGGACGTGCACGTTTATCACCATGATGAGCAAAAGGATGAGCAGGGCGGTCTCTGAGGCCCGCGTTGTCGCTCCGTCTTTGGCGGGTTGACGACGATTGCCCTGATAACGGTAATAGCAACGGCAATGGCAAGCGTCTGACCATTCTTTTTACACTAAAAGGCCGCCGAGGGTGCTCGGCGGCCTTTTAGTGTTGGTGCTGCAACATGCGATGACCGTCAGGTGCTATGAACAGGTGCTATGAACAGGTGCTATGAAGCGGCCAGCGCCTCGAAAACGCGTGCGACCGCTTCGGCGCCGGGGTCGACTACACCGCTTAGAGCGCTTTCCGGGACATAGGCCGAACGTCCGGCATTGGCCTGGGTCAGGGCTGCTGTGGCCTCTGCCCCATTCCGGGCCGCTTGCGCGGCCTGTTGGAGCGATTCGCCACGCTGCAGGGCCTCAATGGCCGGCACCAGTGCATCGATCATGGTGCGGTCACCGGGCTTGGCGCCGCCATAGGCCTGCATCTTCTCGACACCAGCGGCAAGGGCTGTGCCGAGATCGCCGCGCTGATCCAATGCGGCGCCGGCGGCGGTGAACAGGATCGACAGCAGCACGCCGCTGGAGCCGCCCATGTCGCGAGACAGAAGCTGTCCGATGCCGGCAAACAGTGACGGCAGCGCCCGCGTATTGAGTCGCCTTGCCTCGAGTGCCGCGGCAATGGCGTCGGCGCCACTGCGCATGCTGGCGCCAGCATCGCCATCACCACTCTTGGCATCCAGAGCGTCCAGATCCTCGCGTGCTTGGCGCAGGGTGTCGATCACGCGCTGAAGCGAGGCGATAACCCTGTCGTCCTGAGGGGCATTGTCGCTCAGCGAATCTCGCTCCTGACGGCTATCCGGCGTGAAATACTCGGGAGGGGCGACAGTCTTCAGCCCCGGCCAGGCAGGTGCCTGGGTCGGTGCGGTCAGCGCGGTCACGAAGGCCTCTTGTGCCGAGAGCAGGGTGACGGAAAAACCATGCATGTCCAGCGACGTCATCAGCGGTGCCGGTCCGATCAAGTGAGTGATCTGCTCGATACCCAACTGACGTAACAGGCTATCGGCCAACACCCCGAGTTCCTGCGTCGAGCAACTGCCCAGGTCGTTGAGCATGACGATCCACGGCCCGGATAGTTGGCGTCCTGTAAGCTGCTGGCGTAGGGGATCCAGCACCAGGCGCATGGCGTCGTCGGCGCTCTGAGGGGCGACTTCACGGGTGCCGGTCTCATTGTGGATGCCCAGGCCCAGTTCCGGAGAGCGCGCCGCCGGATCGTGGCCCGGCTGAGCCGCCGGTCGCAGCGCCATGCCCATCGAGCCCATGTGAGCGCACAGCGATTCGGCCTGGGCGCGAATCTCGTCGAGTGGGACCTTCCGGCTTGCCAGGTAGCCCGCTAGCTTGTGGACCAGCAGGGTGCCGGCAATGCCGCGCGGCTGGGGTGCCTCGTCGATCGCAACATCGTCGCCCACTATGACCATGGCGACATCCAGCCCCTCGCCACGGGCGCGTTCGGCGGCGAGGCCAAAATTCAGGCGGTCGCCGGTGTAGTTCTTGACCACGAGTAGGCAGCCGGCATCACCGCAGACCTCACGGATCGCCGCGAGCACCGCCTCGACGCTGGGGGAAGCGAACAGGCTGCCGGAAATGACGCCGGTCAGCATGCCTTCGCCGACAAAGCCTGTGTGGGCGGGTTCGTGGCCGGCACCCCCTCCGGAGAGCACCGCGACCTGCGCTCGGCCCTGTTGCTGTCTGTCCCATTCCTTCCGGACCAGGATGCGCAGACCGCTTTCCGGCTCGGCCATGCGCAGTGGGGCCGTCGTTGCGACACCGCCGAGTATTTCATCGACGACGTTTTCCGGCGCGTTGTAGAAACGATCCATGTCTTACCCCCGGCCTTGCTTTAAAGGCGTGATCGCATATTCAAGATGTCATCTCATGCTCAGGCTGTCTGTTCCCACCAGTGGCGTCAATGCAGCTTCATCTTGGGCTTGAGGAAGCGGTTGAGGCCGTCGACGACCACCGTCATGCCGGTCTTCACGGTGCCGTGGATGGCGAGTTGGTGCATGCGATACAGCGAGGCATAGAAGACCTTGGCCAGGCGCCCTTCGATAAACAGCGAGCGAGCTGAGGCACCACGCATCAGCGAACCCACGGCGTCGAAGTGGGCAAGCGAGATCAGCGAGCCGCGGTCATGGAAGGTGAAGTCCTTGAGCGGTTTGCCATTGAGAGTGGCGACCAGGTTATGGAAGAGCGTGCCTGCCTGCTGGTGAGCGGCCTGAGCCCTTGGTGGCACTGTCTTGCCATCTTCCTGAGGGCAGCTGGCGCAATCGCCAAAGGCGAAGATATGTGGATCATCGACGCTCTGCAGGGTTCGTTCGACCTTGAGCTGATGGTTGCGTTGAGTCGACAGTCCCAGCTCGGAGAGAAAAGCCGGCGCCTTGATGCCTGCTGCCCAGACGTTGAGATCGGTCTCTATGCGAGTGCCGTCGGCGGTCATGAAGCCTTCTTCATCGGCACAGGTCACCTTGGTATCCACGTGCAGATTGACGCCCAGGTTTTCGAGCTCCTTGTGCACCGCTTGGCTGATGCGCTCGGGCAGGGCCGGCAGAATGCGCGGGGCCGCCTCGATCAGGTGAACCTCTAGCTGCGTGCTCTCAAGGGAAGTAAAGCCATAGCTGTTGAGCATCTTCGAGGCGCCATACAGCTCGGCTGCCAGCTCCACGCCGGTGGCGCCGGCCCCGACGATACCCACCGCCAGCTTGGGATGAATGCGGCGTTCGGGGTCGCTATAGCGCAGGAAGGTATTGAGCATGTCATGGCGGAAGGCTTCCGCCTGATGCGGACTATCGAGGAAGTGGGCATGTTCGGCCACGCCAGGCGTGCCGAAATCGTTGGATACGCTACCCAGGGCCATGACCAGGTAATCGTAGTCAAGCTCACGGGAAGGCAGTACCACCGTCTCGCCGTCGTCATCGATAATCGGCGCCAGGGTCAGTTTCTTGGCGTCGCGATCCAGATCGCTCAGGGTGCCGCGTTGAAAGCGATAGCCGTGGGCCTTGGAATGGCCTTGGTAGGACACCTCGTCAAGGCCGGAGTCGAGGACCCCGGTGGCCACTTCATGAAGCAGCGGCTTCCAGATATGGGTAGGGTTTCGGTCGACCAGTACGATTTCGGCGCGTTGGCGTTTACCCAGCTTGCGGCCGAGCCGTGTCACGAGTTCGAGCCCGCCGGCGCCACCGCCGACCACCACAATGCGTGGTAGAGACATGAGACACTCCGTTGATGAATGTGAAGGTTGAGAAACGCGAGAATCGCCTGAGTCAGGCAGGGCGTCTCATGAGGGGCGCTGAACGCGGCAATGCGCTAACGTCGATCCCCGAGGGCTCTCCACCTGGTAGCGGCGACGGCTGGTGTCTAGGATATGCCTCTGTTCGACGGATGCCTATGGGCAAAGGTGAGTTTTGATCATGTTTTTTCGTAATATTACATGCATGAAATGGATGTTCATCGGCTATACGTGCAAAACGCATTGATTAGAAAGGACTTTGTTATGCATGACCTGGTTCGCGACATGCGTCTGGTGGCCTTCGATCTCGATGGTACCTTGATCGACTCGGTTCCCGATCTGGCTGCGGCGCTCGATGCCGCCTTGGGGGATCAGGACATGGCCCCGGTCGGCGAGGCGCGGGTGCGAGACTGGGTCGGTAACGGCTCTCGGCGTTTGGTTGAGAGCGCCCTTGGCGATGTGCTCAAGCGCCCGGTCGATGAGGACGAGCTAGCGGCCTGCCATGCACGCTTTCTCGCGCACTACCATGCCTCACCGGTGGCGCTCACTAAGCTGTATCCCGGTGCGCGGGAGGCCATCGATGGCCTAGTTGCCCGGGGCCTGTCACTGGCACTGATCACCAACAAGCCCAAGGCCTTCATCGCGCCGATCCTCGAGCACTTTGATCTGACAGGCTGCTTCGGCCTGTGTTTAGGGGGCGACTCTCTGGACGAAAAGAAGCCCGATCCCGCCCCCTTGCTGCACGCGGCGTCGCATTTTGGAGTATCGCCAGAGGTCTGCCTGATGGTGGGTGATTCGCGTCATGACATCGAAGCGGGCAAGCGCGCGGGCTTTCGAACACTGGCCGTGCCTTACGGCTATAATCACGGCGAATCGGTGACCGCCAGCTGCCCCGATGCCGTAGTTGAATCGCTTTCCGAACTCGTTTAGTGTGATTCGAGCATGGCGGTATAAAACCTGCCGAATCAATAAGATCCTGCTATAACGGATTCCCTCATGACGCTCTACACCCGTCATTTCCTTCAAGATGTTCGTTGCCAGGGCCTCGCGGGCCTGATGCGAGACGTCAAGCGTTGGCGATGGTGATGCCGGCCTAGCGCGTTAACACACTCGCATATCGATCTGTACCTGGCGCGTGAGAGGTGCGTATGCATGCTTCAGTGCAATGCGATAGCCACGCCCCTTGTCATTAGCATAAGCGCCCCCGCTCAAGTGATTCATTCTGAAGGAACTGCCGGGCATGATGACCCCTGAACACTTCGCAGAGCTGGCCGATGCCGGCTATAACCGTATTCCGGTAACCCGTGAGGTCCTCGCCGATCTCGATACCCCACTTTCCACTTATCTGAAGCTGGCCAACGCACCCTGGACCTTTCTGCTCGAGTCGGTGCAGGGCGGAGAGAAGTGGGGGCGCTATTCGATCATCGGACTGCCTAGCCGCGAACGTATCGAAGTACGCGGTTACGACGTGCGTCACCTAAAGGGGGACGAGGTACTGGGCGCAAGTCGGGTCGAGGATCCTCTGGAGTGGATCGAACAGTTCCAGGCGCGCCTCAAGGTGCCTCGACTCGACGATCAGCCGCGCTTCGATGGTGGCCTGGTTGGATATTTTGGCTATGACACCGTGCGCTATGCCGAACCACGTCTTGCCGGCGTCGACAAGCCCGATCCCCTGGGGGTGCCGGATATCCTGCTAATGGTCTGTGATGACCTGGTCGTGTTCGACAATCTCTCCGGCCGCCTGACCCTCTGGACCCATGCCGATCCGGCTGTCGAGGAGGCCTATGGCATGGCCCGTGAGCGCCTCGAACGCCTCGAGATTCAGCTGCGCAGCGCCACCATCACGACGCAGAGCCCTGGCACCGGCAGGCGCGCCGTAGAGGAAGGCCACTTCAACTCTGGCTTCACCGAAGAAGGCTTCAAGGCCGCCGTCGAGAAGATCAAGGAATACGTGCTGGCCGGCGATGTCATGCAGTGTGTGCCATCGCAGCGCATGTCGATTCCCTACCAGGCACCGCCACTCGATCTGTATCGGGCGCTGCGTAGCCTTAACCCCTCGCCGTACATGTTTTTCTTCAATCTCGATGATCATCATGTAGTGGGCTCGTCGCCAGAGATTCTGACCCGCCTGGAAGACGGCGAGGTGACCGTGCGCCCGATCGCCGGTACCCGTGTGCGTGGTGCTACCGAGGCTGAGGACCAGGCGCTGGAAGCCGACCTGATGGCTGATCCCAAGGAGATCGCCGAACACCTGATGCTGATCGATCTGGGCCGCAACGACGTGGGTCGGATCAGCGAAACAGGCTCCGTCAAGGTCACGGATCAAATGGCGGTGGAGCGTTATTCCCACGTCATGCATATCGTCTCCAACGTTACCGGCAAGCTGAAGCCGGGGCTGTCGGCGATGGATGTGCTGCGCGCGACCTTCCCGGCGGGCACGCTGTCAGGGGCGCCCAAGATCCGTGCCATGGAGATCATCGACGAGCTGGAGCCGGTCAAGCGTGGCATCTATTCAGGCGCCGTGGGCTATCTCTCCTGGCACGGCAACATGGATACCGCCATCGCCATTCGCACCGCCGTCATCAAGGACGGCCAGCTGCATGTCCAGGCGGGGGCCGGGGTGGTCGCCGATTCGGTGCCCGAGCTCGAGTGGCAGGAGACCCTCAACAAGGGCCGTGCCCTGTTCCGCGCGGTGGCCATGGCCGAGCGGGGGCTGGACAACCTGGAGTAGGGCAGAGTTTTCAGGCCGCCAGTTTTGGCGACTAGCGACGCATATCTCGTTTGTGAAACCCCGCCGGTGGCGGGGTTTTGGGTTCATGGAGACAGTCCGCATAAAGATTGCCGTGGCGCACCTTGTCGACCGTGAAACTGGCCAAGTTGCTTTCCCTAGTCGCTTGCGTATGGTTTAAGCTCTCACCGGGCAAAGGTTGGCTCCATGGCTGACATCACTTCGTCACGGCTTCAAGGGTCATATCAGCCTGAGTACATAAGGTGCCGCCGGTCCAGCAGCTTTTATCGAGGCGAAGAGATCACGCTAGGGAGAATCATGAAAAGCCATTCGTCGCCACGCATCACGACAGCTATTCCGGGACTGGAGAAAATCCTTTACGGAGGCTTCCTGCCCGGACGCTCCTACCTGGTGTCAGGTGGGCCCGGTACGGGTAAGACGACGCTGGGTCTGCATTTCCTTTCCGCCAAACCGGAGGGAGAGCAGGCCTTGCTGGTTAGTCTCGGCGAGGCAGACCGCAATATTCGCAATGATGCGGCGAGCATTGGCATGGCGCTCGAGGGAGTGGTCACCATCGATCTCTCGCCCACCGCGCAAACCGGTGGGCAATCGGCTTATAGCCTTCTTGAACCCTGGGAAGCGGAACCACCCGACATCCGCTCTCGTATTGAAGAGGCGTTTCCGGAAGGCCCTCCGCGTCGCGTTTTCATCGATGCACTCAGTCAGTTTCGCCACCTGGTGCCGGATACCTTTCAGTTCCGCAAGCAGGTGATGGCGCTGCTGGAGTATCTGACGCATGCCGGCTCGACCCTGCTGTTCACCTCGGAGCGCGGCTCTCAGGCAGACGAAGACCTGCAGTATCTCGGTGATGGCATCTTGCAGCTTGACCGCACGGAGTCCGGTCGATCGCTTTCTGTCGTCAAGTTTCGCGGTTCCGGCTTCGCCGAGGGCCGGCATACCGTTCGCTTGAGCGATCATGGCATGAGTATCTTCGAGCGCCTGGTACCGGGGGAGCACGGCCAACCCTTCGTTGCCGAGTCGATTCCCTCTGGGGTGGCCGAACTGGATGCTCTCTCTGGAGGTGGCATCGGGCGAGGCACGGTCACGATCATTTCTGGCCCCACCGGCGTAGGCAAGACCTCGCTCGGTGTGCAGTTCATGCGCGAGGCGGCAAGCCGCGGAGAGCGCTCGGTCATCTTCAGCTTCGAGGAAAGCCTGGCGACGATTCGTCACCGCTGTGAGCATGTCGGCATACCGCTGGGAAAGATGATGCGCGACGACTCACTCGCGGTGGAGTCGGTCGAGCCGCTGCGCTATACACCGGATGAATTTGCCTGGCGTGTTCGCCGTGAAGTCGAGGAACGGGGAGCCACGATGGTCATGATCGACAGCCTCTCGGGATATCGGCAGTCGGTGCGAGGCGAAGACGTGGTCACCCATGCCCATGCTCTGTGCCGCTACTTGGCCAATATGGGCGTGACCGTGCTGCTCATCAACGAGGTCGGGTCGATTGCCGGCGGGGAAATGCGCGTAAGCGAACTCGGCATCAGCTACCTGGCCGATGCCGTGCTGATACTGCGCTATATCGAATTCGATGGCGAAATACGCAAGACCATTGGCATGTTGAAGAAACGCACGGGGGACTTCGAGAAGACGCTTCGTGAGTTCGATATTACCGCAGACGGGCTTAAGGTGGGTAAGCCCTTGGCCGGTCTGCGCGGTATCCTGCGGGGCGACCCAGAGATGAGCGCTAGCGGAGTCTTTCGAGGGCCGGCGGATAATGGAAGATAGCGCACTGCAAAGCCAGCCGTGGCGAGTCGAAATCGCCCTTCAGTCCAGCGCGGACCGCGATCTTCTGATTCAGACCCTCGGCGGAGATGAGGGTCTGGAGCCTGCCGGGCTCGAGCGTGGAAGATCATTCAGCGGCGATGCGGATCTTCTCATCCTTGACCCCTCGACACTGCAGCACCAGCGCAAGCATGTCGCCCAATTACGTGCCGATGCCCATCCGGTGATATTGCCAGTGCTCTTGCTGGCACCGGCGCAACGCGGATCGCCTGGCGCAATCAAGCAAGAGCTTGGACAAGCCGTAGAGGATGTGCTGCGCCTGCCGACGACAGGCCCGGAAATTCTCGCTCGAATCCGCAATTTGTTGCGCCTGCGAGACTTGTCTCATCGCCAGTCCCGGGAACATGACCTTACACGCCAGGCCCTCGCTGGGGTGAGTCGTGCCTTGAAGACGCTGCATGCATGCAATGAGGTAATGCTGCGGGAATCGGATGAGCGCGGCTTAGTCAGTGCCGTTTGTCAGATGATCACCCAGTCGGAGGGGTATGACCTAGCTTGGGTCGGCTTCGTTCAAGAGGGGACCACGGCCATCGCTATTTCCGAGGTGTCGGGTCCGGCGGCAGGCTATGCCGACAATCTTGACGTGCGCTGGGAAGACAGCCCACGAGGTAGTGCCGCCATCAATGCGGCACTTTCCAGTGGCCACCCTCAGGTCATCCCTGACTTGATCATGGACCGGCGCATGGCGCCCTGGTGGCCTCAGATCGAGGCCTGGGGGTTGAGAAGTGCCATCTTGTTGCCGCTACGGACCCAGTCAGCGCCGACTGGCATTTTGGTCGTGTATTCCCGGAACTTGAGCGACTTTGAAGACGAGGTGCATGAGCTTCTTGAGCGCCTGTCGGACAACCTTGCCTTCGGGTTGGATAAGCTGCGGATGCGACGTGAGCGTGAACGCCAGGGGCAGGAAATACGACGCCTCGCCTACAACGACACCCTGACCTCCTTGCCGAACCGGCGCTCTCTCATGCACTTGCTCAAACGGGTTGCCGCCGATGATGGGCGTGATCGCATTGCGGCGGTGCTGTTCATCGATCTCAATGATTTCAAACTGATCAACGACGCCCTCGGCCATGCGGCAGGCGATGAAGTGCTCAAGCATGTGGCACAACGCATTCAGCATACGCTGCGGCAGGGTGACTTGGTGGGCCGACAGGGAGGCGATGAATTCATCGTCGTCATGGTCGATGATCCGCATCAGCCATCGCTTGAGGAGAATGATGGTATCGAGCGCCTTTCTCGAGGCGCCGAGGCCTTGGCCGGCAGGATTCATGAGGCCCTGCAACGGCCGTTCGATATTCAGGGATACCGGCATCATCTTGGTGCTAGCATCGGCGTCAGCCTGTTTCCCTACTATGGCTCCGAGGTAGAGACCGTGGTCGAGCAGGCCGACATGGCGATGTACCAGGCCAAGTCGTCCGGGTTGCCGCTGGTGTTCTACTCCGACGACCTGGGAAGCGAACGTCAGAAACGCTTGACCCTGGAGGCTGAGCTCTATGATGCGTTAGAGGCCAACCAGTTCCTCCTCCATTACCAGCCGATCTGGGAGATCGCCGGTGGCAACATCGTGGGAGTCGAGGCGCTGATCCGGTGGAAAAAGCCCGACGGACAGATGGTCTCTCCGGGGACTTTTATTCCTTTGGCCGAAGAGATTGGGTTGATCGACTCCATTGGAGACTGGGTTCTGATCACAGCGGCGCGGCAGATAGCTGACTGGCGCCGGGACGGAGTCGATATCTGGATGGGGGTCAACTTATCGGTTAGCCAGTTGCAGGGCAAGAAGGCAGCGATGCATATTCGCGACATGGTGATGGCGGAAGGCACGGAACCAGGCTGGTGGTCGCTGGAGCTGACCGAGGATACCCTGATGCATGCGCCGAATGAGGTGTCCGAGGCGATGCACTGGCTAAGCGAGGCGGGATTTCGTCTGTCATTGGATGACTTTGGCCAGGGGTATTCATCATTGGCACGTTTACAGTCGATGCCGTTGGATACCCTCAAGATCGACAAGATGTTTATTGATCGCTTGGAAGAAGAGGGCGCTGGCGGGCGCATTGTCAGCGCGATCACGGAGCTTGGGCGGCACCTGTCGTTGAAAACGGTGGCGGAAGGGATCGAAACCGAGGCACAGAACAAGCAGCTTGGCGCTATCGGCTGTCATTTTGGCCAGGGGTTTCTGCTGAGCGCCGCACGTCCGGCCGAGGACATTCCCGGCCTGGTCCGGCAGGGCATGCCGGCTCCATGCCTCTCGTGAGGTGCTAGGCCGATGTTGCGCCTTGACAGGGGCGCCGCCTGCCCAGCACTATTGCCCTATGAAATCACCAGATCACACACATCCGAACCAGCAGTGGTGGCAGTCCTAAACAAGGGGCGGCACGCTGACGTTTTGGAGAAAATGCCGCCGTCAGGGCGGCATTTTTGTGTCTGCTGGTTCCCTGCACGGCGGATATGAGCACTTGCTTCAACCTGAGTAAGAATCTGGGTAACGCAGGCTGATAGCCACACTGATGACGAGTAGAAACAGGATCTTATAGCCATGTCCGTGCTGATGATCGATAACTACGACAGCTTCACCTACAACGTGGTGCAGTATCTTGCCGAGTTGGGGGCGAAGGTCGATACCCATCGTAACGACGCTATTACGATCGAAGAGATCGAAGCTATGGCGCCGAGCCATATCGTGATTTCACCGGGGCCCTGCACGCCCAGTGAAGCCGGTATTTCGCTTGAGGTGATTCGCCATTTCGCCGGGCGGGTACCCATCCTCGGCGTTTGCCTGGGTCACCAGGCCATCGGTCAAGTATTCGGCGGCCAGGTGGTGCGCGCCCCCCAGGTGATGCATGGCAAGACCTCCAGGGTGCGTCACCTGAATACCGGCGTGTTTACTGGCCTCGAGAACCCTCTTGAGGTGACGCGTTATCATTCGCTGGTAGTGGATGCGAACAGCGTGCCGGACTGCCTCGAGGTTACTGCCTGGGTCGATGACGGCGATGTCACCCCGGGGCTGATCATGGGGCTGCGGCACAAGGAACTGGATATCGAGGGCGTGCAGTTCCATCCCGAATCGATTCTCACCCGGCAGGGCCACGAGTTGCTGGCCACTTTTCTGCAACGTGGTTGAACGTTGATCGCCACACCACGACATGGATCGCAAGGAGAGACAAGATGCAGATGCGAGAGGCGATCGACGCCGTGATGCGCGGCCAGAGCCTGAGCTATGAACAGACCCACAGCGTGATGCATGCCATCATGACCGGCGAGGCAACCGACGCTCAGATCGGCGGTTTCCTGGTGGGGCTTGCCGTGAAGGGCGAGACCGTCGAAGAAATCAGCGCCGCTGCTCAGGTGATGCGTGAGCTGATGATTCCGGTGACGGTGCATGGCGAGAATATCGTCGATATCGTCGGTACCGGCGGTGACGGCGCCAACCTGTTCAACGTCTCGACGGCGTCGAGCTTCGTGGTCGCGGCGGCTGGAGCGCACGTCGCCAAGCACGGCAATCGCGGTGTGTCCTCCTCATCGGGCAGTGCCGACCTGTTCAGCGTCGCCGGGATCAATCTCGACCTGGCCGCCGATCAGGTGGCGCGCTGTATCGATCAGGTCGGGGTCGGCTTCATGTTTGCCCCCCATCACCACACGGCCATGCGCTATGCGGTGGGACCGCGCCGGGAGATGGGCGTGCGTACCCTGTTCAATATCCTGGGACCGCTGACTAACCCGGCCAGCGCGCCGAATCAGCTGCTGGGCGTCTATTCGGCGAAGCTGCTGCCGTTGATGGCCGAGGTGCTCAAGCGACTGGGCAGCGAACACGTGCTGGTGGTTCACGCCGAAGACGGTCTCGACGAGATTTCGCTTGCGGCCCCGACGCATGTGGCCGAGCTCAAGAATGGCGAAATCACCGAGTACACCATCACTCCCGAAGATTTCGGTATCCAGCGTCAGTCACTTAACTCGCTCAAGGTGTCGACCGCCGAAGAGAGCCTGGCGCTGGTCAAGCAGTCGCTGGTGGGCGAGGGGCCGGCGGCGGATATCGTCGCCCTGAATGCCGGGGCAGCGCTGTATGCCTCCGGTGTGGCCGATACGCTCAAGGAAGGTGTCCTGATGGCACAGGACTCACAGGCCTCGAAGCTGCCTGCGGAGAAACTCAAGGAGCTCGCCGATTTCACCCGAGTCTTTGCCGTCTGACTGCGGCCTTTGGGTACGGTTCTTGAATATGGCCTTTGGAAACCTAGGAACGTCTGCTATGACCCAAGCGCAAGATATGCATGCTCAAGGCTGTGCGTCTCAAGATGGCCTGCCGACTATCCTGGCCCGCATCTTGGCGCGTAAGGACGAGGAGGTCGCCGAGCGCCGGCGGGCCGTCAGCGAGGATGAACTTCACGATCTGGCCGCTCGCCAGGCGCCGCCGCGTGGCTTCGTTGCCGCCCTGGAAGCGCGTATCGCGGCCGGAGATCCGGCGGTGATCGCCGAGGTCAAGAAGGCTTCACCTTCAAAGGGCGTCATGCGTGAGGACTTTCGTCCCGCCGATATCGCCCGCTCTTATGAGCGTGGTGGCGCAGCCTGCCTGTCGGTACTCACCGATGCCGACTTCTTCCAGGGCCACGAGGATTACTTGGCCGAAGCGCAGGAGGCCTGTGGCTTGCCGGTGATCCGCAAGGACTTCATCACCCACGGCTACCAGGTCGTCGAGGCCCGGGCCATCGGTGCCGACTGCATTCTGCTGATTGTCGCGGCGCTGGATGACGCCCGCTTGAAGATGCTGCATGACCAGGCCGTGGCGCTGGGCATGGATGTGCTGGTGGAAGTGCACGATGCCGATGAACTGGAGCGGGCGCTGGCGCTGGATCTGACCCTGGTCGGCATCAACAACCGCGACCTGCACACCTTCGAGACCCGCCTTGAAACCACCTTCGAGTTGCTCGAGCGAATTCCCGAGGGCGTGACGGTCATCACCGAGTCCGGTATCCATGGTCGCGATGATGTCGCGCGGATGCGCGAGCGTGGCGTGCATGGCTTCCTGGTCGGTGAGGCCTTCATGCGCGTGGAGGACCCCGGCGCCGGGCTGCAGGCGATGTTCTACTGAGCGCGTCTCGATGCCCGCTTCACCGGCGGCTCTCGAGTAGGGCAGGCATGGCTGACGCGATGCGATGGCACTATTGTCTGGCGTAAAAGTATCTGGCGCGAACAAATAGCCCCGGCGAGTCATCGCCGGGGCTATTTGCTTTTTCACGATATAGCGTCAGGGGCTTCGATCATGCCGCATGACGGGATAGCGTCACCGAGGGGGCTTCCCCGAATAGCTGGCGATAGTCCTGGGCGAATTGTCCCAGATGATAAAAGCCCCAGTCGGCGGCGACCTGGCTGACCGTGGTGCCGGCTTGCGCGGTTCTCAGGCGCCGGCGCACCCGGTTGAGGCGTGTCAGGCGCAGGAACTGAATGGGGCTGATACCCAGGATGCTGGAGAAGCTGTACTGCAGGGTGCGCTGGCTTACGTGGGCGATCTCGCAAAGCTCGCTCAGGGCGACGGGGGGCGACTGGCAGGCGTCCAGGTGCGCCTTAATGCGGTCTACCACCTGCTTGCGATGGGCATAGCTTGGCGACCTGTCGGTATTCGGCGTTTCCTCGCGCAGAATCTCGCCAAGCGCCAGGCTCAGGATGTCCTGATGGACCTTCATCGACAGCTGTTCACTCTGCGTGCTCAGCAGCCGCTCGATCAGAAAGCCAGTCGCCTGACGAGTATGCTCGGGTAGCTGTAATCGCATCAGGCGGTCGGGGGCTGACGTCAGCAGGTCGTCGGCGGCAGCCCCGGATCGAATCAACCATTGTCGGCTGACCACCAGGCCGTAGATGCCGAAGCGGTCCGGCGTTACGAGCTCGAAGTCATGGCCGCCCGGCTGACACATCACCTCATGCGCGCCCACCCGATGCCCGTTGATGCGGCAGCCTTGGGCATCGACGGGAATGCCGATCCACAGCGATTCCGGCCAGACGGTGCACTGCTGGCCAAGGGCATTGCTGGTGTACTCCTTGAAGACCTGCATCTCGGTAAGGCGCACCTCGTCGATACGTCCGTAGAAGGCGCCTTTGCTGAATTGGTCATACTCCTGTGACCATTCGGTCAGGTTGTGGGCGTGTTCGTTGGCGTCCCATGCCTCCCAAGTGCACCTCCTTGGTGCATTCTGCGCTGCTTGGCGGTCTAGCGACACGGCACATCACTCCCTCTCATGGGGCACATGCTCCTTCCTCATGAGCTAACTACTTGTTTGTATTTAGTTATTCCGTTTTGCCGGAAAGCGATAACGCTCCTCTAGCGTCGTCGCTACGCTTTATACAAGCAAGTTTCGTTCCTCCGGTGGCCTCGAGCAGTTGTTCAGGCCGCCGGCGAACCGGTTCATCCTGGGAGACGATCATGGCCAAGGCCTACCATTACACGCTGGGTAGCCAATGCTATCGCTTCAAGAACCTGGCCGACCTGATGGCCAAAGCCACGCCGGCGCGTTCAGGGGACCGCCTGGCGGGTGTCATCGCGGAATCCGCCGAGGAGCGGGTGGTGGCGCAGATGGCGCTGGCTGAGCTGCCGCTGGCCACCTTTCTGGAAGACCACCTTATCCCCTATGAGCAGGACGAAATCACCCGGCTGATCATCGACACTCACGATAAGGAGGCCTTTGCTCCCATCAGCCATTTGTCGGTGGGCGATTTTCGTAACTGGCTGCTGAGCGATCTTGCCACCCCCGAGATGCTGACACGCGTCAAGGCCGGCATCACCCCGGAGATGGCCGCAGCGGTCAGCAAGCTGATGCGCAACCAGGACCTGATCCTGGTGGCGCGCAAGTGTCGGGTAACCACCGCGTTTCGCAATACCATCGGCCTGCCTGGAAGACTCTCGACTCGCCTGCAGCCCAACCATCCGACCGACGATGTGACCGGCATTGCCGCCAGCATTCTCGATGGCCTGCTCTACGGCAACGGCGATGCGGTGATCGGCATCAATCCGGCCACCGACAACGTCGCCCAGAGCATCAAGCTGATGACGCTGATGGATGAGGTGATCCAGAAGTATCAGATTCCCACCCAGTCCTGCGTGCTGACGCATGTCACCAATACCCTGGAGGCCATCGAGCAGGGCGCCCCGGTGGACCTGGTGTTCCAGTCGATCGGTGGCACCCAGGCCACCAACGATAGCTTCGGCTTCAATCTCGGCGTGCTTGCCGAGGCCCAGGATGCAGCAAAAAGCCTCAAGCGCGGCAGCGTGGGCGACAACGTCATGTACTTCGAGACCGGCCAGGGCAGTGCCCTGTCGGCGAACGCCCACCATGGCCTCGATCAGCAGACCTGCGAGGTACGCGCCTATGCGGTGGCGCGCCACTTCGACCCGCTACTGGTCAATACCGTGGTCGGCTTCATCGGCCCGGAGTACCTGTTCGACGGCAAGCAGATCATCCGTGCCGGGCTGGAGGATCACTTCTGCGGCAAGCTGCTCGGCGTGCCGATGGGCTGTGATATCTGCTACACCAACCACGCCGATGCCGATCAGAACGATATGGACAATCTGCTGACCCTGCTCGGGGTGGCGGGGTGCACCTTCATCATGGGCATCCCCGGCTCGGATGACATCATGCTCAACTACCAGACCACGTCCTTCCACGATGCGCTCTATGCGCGTCGGGCGCTTGATCTGTCGCCGGCCCCGGAGTTCGAACGCTGGCTCGGTGAGATGGCGATCTTCGATGACGTCGCCAAGCACGCGCCCAGTTCCGTCTTGCCGGACTCCTTTGCCCGCTCGCTTGCCAACCTGCCCGCCACCGGAGCCAATCAATGACGGATAACCCCCTTGATCAGGCGGTGACGGACAACCCCTGGCATCATCTGCGCCAGTTCACCGATGCACGCATTGGCCTTGGCCGTGCCGGCATCAGCCTGCCGACCGCACGCTCGTTGGAGTTTCAGTTGGCTCACGCGCGTGCCCAGGATGCCGTGCATCTGCCATTGGATGTCGACGCGCTTTGCCAGGATCTCGAGGCATTGGACGGGCTCAGCGCGAGCCTGCCGATAAAGCGCCTTCACAGTCGTGTTCCCGACCGCTTCACCTACCTGCAGCGCCCGGACTGGGGACGGCGTCTCGATGAGGCGTCTGTGCAGCGGCTGCGCGCAGAGGATACGGCGGCACAGCCTGCCTTCGATCTGGCCATTACTGTGGTCGACGGCCTGTCGTCGCTTGCCGTTCAGCAGAATGCGGTGCCTTTTCTCGCGGCGCTGACCCGGGTCTTGGCCGATGACGACCAGGCGTGGTCGCTGGCGCCGCTCTCGGTGGTCGAGCAGGGGCGGGTCGCGATTGGTGATGAGGTCGGCGAATTGCTCAACGCCCGGGCGGTGCTGGTGCTGATCGGCGAGCGCCCCGGGCTTAGCTCGCCGGATAGCCTCGGGCTCTACATGACCTGGGGGCCGGCGGTCGGGCTTACCGATGCCTATCGCAACTGCATTTCCAATATACGTCCGGCAGGGCTCACCTTCGATGATGCCAGTCGTCGGCTTCTGTACTTGCTGCGTGAATCACGGGCCAAGGGACTGTCCGGCGTCAATCTCAAGGATCGAACACAGGATGACGTCATCGAGTCGTCGCAAGGTATTCGCAACTTTCTGATTTCCTGACGATGTCCTGCGATGACCTGATCTGTCACCCGCTTTATCTCCAATAACAATGATGTGAGGTAGTACCCATGAACGACGCGAATCTTGACCGGGAGTACCTGGCCAAACGACAGCTAAAGAAAGGCACGGCCGGCTGGATACTGCTGGCCGGTCTCGGTGTCTCCTACGTGATCTCCGGTGACTTCGCCGGCTGGAACTTCGGCATCGCCGAGGCGGGCTGGGGTGGTTTCGTGATCGCCGCCGCCCTGATGGGACTGATGTACTTCGCCCTGGTACTGTCGCTTGCCGAGATGTCGGCGGCCATTCCTGCTGCCGGGGGCGGCTACAGCTTTGCGCGTCAGGCCATGGGGCCGGCGGGAGGCTACCTGACCGGGCTGGCGGTGCTGATCGAGTATGCGCTGGCACCGGCGGCCATCGTGATTTTCATCGGGGCTGCCGTTGAGGAACTGCTGGGCATCAATGGCCCCGTGGTCTATGCGCTCTTTTATGCCATTTTCATCGGTATTCATCTGGCCGGCGTCGGTGAGGCGCTGAAGGTGATGATGGTGATCAGTGGCCTTGCCGTGTTCGCCATCATCGCCACCGCGCTGGCGCTGGTCGGCGTGTTCGATGCCAGTCGGCTGTTCGATATCGCACCGACCGATGCGGTTGGCGCCAATGCCTTCATGCCCTTTGGCTGGGCCGGTGTCTGGGCCGCGTTGCCCTTCGGCATGTGGCTGTTCCTGGCCGTGGAAGGCGTACCGCTGGCGGCTGAGGAAGCCAAGAACCCCGCCCGCGATGTGCCCAAGGGAATCATCGGCGCCATGCTCTTTCTGGTCGTTACGGCGCTGTTGGTGGTGGTGCTGCTGGCCGGTGCCGCCGGTGCCGGTGTGATCGGCAGCAGTGGCGTGCCGCTGGTGGATGCGCTCAAGGCTGCGGACTATGCGACGCTGGCCACGCTGGTCAACGTGCTGGGGCTTGCTGGCCTGATCGCCTCCTTCTTCTCGATCATCTATGGCTACAGCCGTCTGGTGTTCGCCCTGTCGCGGGCCGGCTACCTGCCCAAGGTGCTGTCGCTGACCAGCCGTCGCAAGGCGCCGACCTGGGCGCTGGTGGTGCCGGGCGTGTTCGGCTTTTTGGTGTCGTTGAGCGGAGAGGGCGATCTAATCCTTGGCATGGCGGTGGTGGGTGCCACCCTGTCATACGCGCTGATGGCGTTGAGCCATATCCTGCTGCGCCTGAAGCGGCCGGAAATGCCGCGCCCCTACAGGACTCCCGGTGGCATCATCACCTCCGGTTTGGCCCTGGCGCTTTCGCTGGTGGCGCTGTCCGGCGTTTATGCCTTCGACCCGCGCGCCTTCAACTACACCCTGGTGCTGTTCGCGATCGGGGCGGCCTATTACTTCTTCTACAGCAAGAATACTCTGGTGGCGAAGACCGCCGACGAGGAGTTTGCGCTGGTGGCCGATGCGGAGAGCGCCTTGGAAGCTGCCGATACGGCTTACGCCAGTTCCTAAGAAGCCTTGCCAGCAAGACAGCAGGTATCGCTAGCGAAGGCCTCATGAATAAACGAAAGGGCTGCCATTTGGCAGCCCTTTTGCGTGTGGCGGGGAGTAACTGACGCTTCCTCAAGCGACGGGGCGGCGGCGTTCGGTACGCTGCGCTTCCATGACCTCGCTGCCGGTTTCGGCATAGGTCAGCCCGATCAGGGTTTCACCGCTGCGCGGCACGAAGCTTTCCTCGGCGGTGGCGATACGGATGCGTCCCCCGGGAGTGAAGGCAAACAGCGGCAGGAGTCGATCCCGGTGTCTGGTGCGGTAGTCCTCGATCTTCATGGTGGTGGAGATCGGCATGCACTGAATGGCCGCGCCGCGGGCGATCAGGCTCGACAGGCGAGCAAAGGTCACGTCTTCACCGAAGGCTACTGGCAAATGGCCCAGTGCCTGGTCGTGGCGGGGCTGCGGCTTCTTGCCGGCCTTGACGGCCAGCCGGTAGACCTTGCCTTCGCCGACCTGGGGTTCGAAGTGCAGGGCCGCCAGGTTGTTGAGTTCGCGATAGGGAGACAGCGGCAGCAAGTGGCCGATGCCGGTCAGCTCCAGGTGCTGGGCGGCATGCTCGGAAAGCGGGTCGCCATAGTAGACCGGCAGCCCCACGGCTCGAGCCTCCTGGACGGCATCCCAGCTGTTGTCGGTGAGCAATACCTTGAAGCCGTTCTCCTGCAGTGTGCTGGCCACTGCCCGGGCCACGGGGTTGGCGCCGATGATCAGGAAGCCACGCGGCGTGGGGCGGCTCAGGTTCAGCAGGCCGGCCAGTGGGCGAGCCATCAGGCTCTGCATGACCACTGTGCTGATGATCACCAGGAAGGTCACCGGCACCAGAAGTTCGGCGCCAGGCATGTTCATGCTCGTCAGGCGCAGTGAGAACAGCGAGGCGACGGCGGCGGCCACGATCCCGCGAGGCGAGATGAAGGCCAGTAGTGTCTTCTCACGCCAGTCGAGTCCACTGCCCAGGGTGCATAGCCAGACCGTCAGTGGGCGTGCCACCGCCACCAGGACGGCCAGAAAGGCCCAGGCCGGCCAAGTCAGCAACGACAGCTGGTCGGTGGTGAGGCGTGCCGCGAGCAGGATGAATAGCCCCGAGATCAGCAGAATCGAGAGGGTCTCTTTGAACTCGATGATCGGCTGTGTCGGCACGCCACGCATGTTGGCCAGCCACACCCCCATCACGGTGACGGTCAGCAGCCCCGACTCGTGGAAGAGGGTGTTGGAAATCGAGTACAGCGTCAGCATCATCATCAGGGTGCCGAAGCTGTGAAGCTTGCGGGGCAGCCAGTTGTGACGAAGCACCAGGCCCCACAGATAGCCACCGGTGATGCCCAGGCCGAAGCCGATCAGCGCCGTCTTGCCGAACAGCAGAAGCGTATGCGCGGCGGCGTTGCCGGCATCGACCGAGCCCCCTAGTGCCACGAACTCGTAGACCAGGACCGCCCCGATGGCGCCCACCGGATCAATCAGGATGCCTTCCCAGCGTAGAATCTGGGTCAGGTTCTCTTTGGCGCGAAGCGTCTGCAGCAGCGGTAGCACCACGGTGGGCCCGGTGACCACCAGCAGCGCGCCGAGCACGCTCGCCATCTGCCAGGACAGGTCCAGCAGCAGGTAGGCGGCCCCGGTGCCGATCAGCCCGGTTATCAGCACGCCCCAGGTCACCAGCCGTCGTACGGTGCGGCCATGGCCGCCCAGTTCGCGAAAGCTAAGGGTGAGCGCCCCCTCGAAGAGGATCACCGCCACTGCCAGTGAGACCAGCGGAAAGAGTAGCTCGCCGAGCAGGGCGTCTGGGGCGAGTACGCCGGTGACGGGGCCCGCGGCAATGCCGGCGACCAGCAGCGTGAGGATGGCCGGTAACCGTAGCTGCCAGGCGATCCATTGGCAGATCAGGGCCAGCAGGCCGATTCCCGCCAGTTGGAGGGCTGCATGCTCCATGAGGATGCTCCGGTGAGTGTCAGAAAGCCGCGAAGCCTATCTTCGCAGCAAGTCACATGCAAACACTAAACGGTGTCGATGTGTTCCCGATGACACCGGAGCTGTCGGCGCGCTTAGTGGCCGGCCATGATGCCCGGCATGACGCGGCTCCTGCGTCGATGTATGCAGCGACCAAGGATAGGACGAAAAAGGATAAGTGTCGGAGAATGCCTATGCTGCCGCCCGGCCTTGTGCGACCGGGCGTATTGCAGGGCAGCACCATCCGGTCAGGCGCCGCGCAGCGTCTCCAGCAGCCCCTGCAGGGGGTGAGGCAATGACGCGTCGGAGAGTCGCTTGGCCTGGCTGCGGCAGGAATAGCCGGTGGCCAGCAAGCGGCCGGTGTTGGCGGGGTCTTCCACCTTGGGCTGCCAGGACTGGGCATAGATGGTTTTCGAGGTCTCGAGGTTGCGTGACTCGTGGCCGTAAGTGCCGGACATGCCGCAGCAGCCGCTGGCCAGTACCTCGAGCTCCAGGCCGAAAGCATTGAAGACCTGCTGCCAGGCCTTGGGAGCGCCCGGTGCGTTGGTCTTCTCGGTGCAGTGGGCGAGCAGCTTGAAGCCTGGATCGCTGAGCGTGACGCCACGGGGCTTGAGACGCTTGCCCAGCGACACCAGCCATTCCTGCAGCATCAGCACCTCGGGCACGGCATCCGCTCCCAGGGCTTTTACGTACTCCTGACGATAGGTCAGCGTCATCGCCGGGTCGATGCCGACCAGCGGCACGCCGAAGCCTGCCAGGCTCTGGAGTCTCTGGGCCTGGCGTTCTGCCGTGCGCTCGAACGCGCCGAGGAAGCCCTGAACGTTGAGCGGCTTGCCGTTGGGCGAGAAGGGTGCGACGAAGACCTTGATATCCAGCCGCGAGAGCAGCTCGACCACGTCCATGACCAGCTTGGACTCGAAATAGCTGGTGAAGGCGTCCTGGACCAGGACCACGCTGTTGGCCTTCTGGGGCTCGGTGAGCAGGCCAAGCGAGGTTGGGGTCGCTTCTGCCACGCCCCAGGCCTTGAGCTGTTTCTTGAGGCTCGCCCGCGAGAGCTTGGGGCTGTCGACCATGCCGATGGGCCCGGCGAGCAGGCGATCGACCAGGCGAGTGTCGAGTGCGGCGTTGTAGAGCGGCGCCAGCGGGGCCAGGTAGGGCACCATGAATTCCAGGCCACCGATCACGTAATCCCTTGGCGCGCGCAGGTAACGGCCGTGGTAGGCCTCGAGGAACTGGGAGCGGAACTCCGGGACGTTGACCTTGATCGGGCACTGGCCGGCGCAGGACTTGCAAGCCAGGCAGCCCGCCATGGCGTCATAGACCTCATGAGAGAAGTCCTCCTGGCCGCGGCGCTTGGCCCAGGTGTTGCGGGCGCGAGCTGGGAAGTCGCGAACGAAGCCCCAGAGGCCGGCGTCCTTTCTCCGTTTCGCCTCCTCGACCACGTCGGTGCCGGCCCGTCCCTGCAGGCGCAGCCATTCCCGCATCAGGCTGGCGCGGCCCTTGGGTGACTGGACCCGCTCACGGGTGGCCTTCCATGAGGGACACATGGCGTCATCGGGATCGTAGTTGTAGCAGGCGCCATTGCCGTTGCAGTAGACCGCCGCGGCGTGGGACTGCCAGACCCGTTCGTCGATCTGGCGGTCATGCTGGCCCCGGGTCGGCACGCCGTCGATAGTCAGCAGCCCCGGATCGATCCATTTCACCGTCTGCTCGTCGCCATCGTTCGTCGCTTCGTGCGTCTCTTGATCGGCCGAGGGCGCCTCACTCGCGGTGTCGGGCGGGGTAGAGGCGCAAAGCGGGGTGGCGATCTTGCCCGGGTTGAGCTGATTATGCGGATCGAAGGCCGCCTTCAGGCGCTGCAGACTCGGATAGAGCTCGCCGAAGAACGTGGGCGCATATTCGGAACGCACGCCCTTGCCATGTTCACCCCACAAGAGGCCGTGATACTTGTGGGTCAGCGCGGCGACCTCATCCGAGATCTCGCGGATCAGCGCCTCCTGGGCCGGGTCCTTCATGTCGATGGCCGGTCGTACATGCAGCACGCCAGCATCGACGTGGCCGAACATGCCATAGGCCAGCCCGCGGGCATCGAGGGCAGCACGGAACTCGGCGATGTAGTCGGCCAAGTGCTCCGGCGGCACCGCGGTGTCCTCGACGAAGGGAATCGGGCGCTTCTCGCCCTTGACGTTGCCGAGCAGGCCCACCGCGCGCTTGCGCATCGCATAGACGCGCTGGATCTGCTCTCGGCCCTCGGCCAGGGTATAGCCCAGTCGCTCGACGCTGCTGTCCGCCTCCAGGTGACGAGCGAAATCGGCGATGCGGGCCTTCAGTGCCTCGGGGTCATCGGCGTTGAATTCGACCAGGTTGATGCCGCGAATCGAGGTTTCGGTGCGCGTCGCTACCGCCGTATCGTCTTCGGCTGGATCTTCGCTATGGCCTGCCTTCGGCGCGTCGGTCGCGGCCGGAAAGAATTCCGCCACGCTGTCCCATACGAAGTCCTGCTGCGCCAGGCCCAGCACCTTGTCGTCCACGGTCTCGATGGAGGTGGGGGATGCCGGGCTTGCCATTAACGCCTTGGCATCCCGCAGGGCGTCCATGAAACTGGCGTAGCGTACATTGACCAGGGTGGAGTATTTCGGAATCGGCAGGACATGGAGTACCGCCTCGTTGAGCAGCCCAAGCGAGCCCTCCGAACCGCACAGCACGCTATTGAGATCGAACGCCTGATCGTCGTTGTACAGATGCGCCAGATCATAGCCGGTCAGGCAGCGGTTGAGCTTGGGGAACTTGGCTTCGATCAGCCCGGCCTGGGTGTCGATGATAGCGCGAGCGGTGCGATGGGCCTCGCCGATCCGGTCGTCGCGGGCGCAGGTCGCGTCCAGCGCCTCGCCATCGAGGGGCCGGCTGGTCAGGCGCTCGCCGCCCAGCAGCACGCTGTCGAGTTCCAGGACGTGATCGCGGGTCTTGCCGTATTCGCAGCTGCCCTGGCCGCTGGCATCGGTCGAGATCATGCCGCCGATGGTGGCGCGATTGGAGGTCGACAGCTCCGGGGCGAAGAAGAGTCCATGGGGCTTGAGGGCGGCATTGAGCTGGTCCTTGACCACGCCGGCCTGTACGCGCACCCGGCGCCGTTCGACGTCGATGTCGAGGATGGCATTCATGTGCTTGGACACATCGACCACCAGGCCGTCGGTCAGCGACTGGCCGTTGGTACCGGTGCCGCCGCCGCGAGGCGTAAGCACGACCTTGCGATGCGCCTCCTGTCCAGCGAGACGAGCGATGCGCTCGAGGTCCTCGGCGTGGCGCGGATAGAGCACCGCCTGGGACAGCCGCTGATAGATGGAGTTGTCGGTGGCCAGCACGGTGCGGTTGGCGTAGTCAGGGGCGATCTCGCCTGCGAACCCGTCGGCTCGCAGGGCCTCGAGGAAGCGCAGGTAGTCGGCGTCGAGCCGGGCGAGGGTGTCCAGTTGTGCAATCATGAGTCGCTATCAGACCGTGGGTCGCTGCCTTGGCCGGCGGTCATCGCCATCGATGTCCTGGCGTGGGCAGGAAGAAAGGAATATGGCCCACTTTACCGGAGCATGACGGACGGTGCACCCCGCCAGCGGCGTGGTGAAAGCAGCGGCTTTTCCCTACAATGAGCGCCTGCTGGCGACATTGCCCTTTCATTGACTGTGACGGACAGGATTCCATGCTCGATCCAAAACTGCTGCGTGGTGACCTCGACCAGGTTGCCCAACGACTGGCCAAGCGTGGCTTCACTCTCGATACCGCTCAACTCGAGTCGCTGGAGTCTAAGCGCCGCGACCTGCAGACCCAGACCGAACAGCTACAGAGCGAGCGCAACACTCGCTCCAAGGCGATTGGCAAGGCCAAGGCCGAGGGCCAGGACATCGAGCCGTTGCTGGCCGAAGTAAGTGACCTGGGTGATCGTCTGGATGCCGCCAAGAAGGAGCTGGCGAAACTGCAAGAAGAGTGGGACGCCCTGGTGTCGGCGCTGCCCAACCTGCCCCACGACAGCGTGCCGGAAGGCGCGAGCGAAGACGACAACATCGAGCTTCATCGCTGGGGTACGCCGCGTGACTTCGACTTCGAGGTCAAGGATCACGTCGATCTTGGCGCCAAGCTCGGCTATCTGGACTTCGATATGGCGTCCAAGCTGACCGGCTCGCGCTTCGCGGTGATGCGTGGCCCGATTGCCAAGCTGCACCGGGCGCTCGCCCAATTCATGCTTGACACTCAGACCGAGGCGCATGGCTATGAAGAGTGCTATGTCCCCTATATGGTCAATGCCGACTCGCTGACCGGCACCGGCCAGCTGCCCAAGTTCGGTGAAGACCTGTTCCGCCTCGAGGGCGATCAGGACTACTACCTGATTCCCACCGCCGAGGTGCCGCTGACCAACTTCGCCCGGGATGAAATTCTCGATTATAAGTCTCTGCCGGTGCGCCTCACCGCGCATACCCCTTGCTTTCGCAGCGAGGCCGGCTCACACGGGCGTGACACGCGCGGCATGATCCGTCAGCACCAGTTCGACAAGGTCGAGATGGTGCAGATGGTCGAGCCCGACAAGAGCTATGAAGCCCTCGAGGAGATGCGGGGTCATGCCGAGGCGCTGCTGCAGGCGCTGGGTCTGCCGTATCGCGTCGTCACCCTGTGCACCGGGGATATGGGCTTCGGGGCGACCAAGACCTATGACCTGGAAGTCTGGCTGCCTAGCCAGGACACCTACCGGGAAATCTCTTCGGTTTCCAACTGCGAGGACTTCCAGGCGCGACGCATGCAGGCCCGTTTCCGCCATCCGGAGCACAAGAAGCCGCAGCTTTTGCATACCCTGAACGGTTCCGGCCTCGCCGTCGGCCGCTGTCTGCTGGCGGTGCTCGAGAACAATCAGCAGGCCGATGGTTCCATCCTGGTGCCCGAAGCGCTGCGCCCCTACATGAGCGGACTTGAGGTGATCAACGGCTGAGGGTCTGGGATCGCTTGCGTTGAGATAGCAAGGCCCCGGTAGCGAGCGCTGTCGGGGCCTTGTGCATGGGGAGAACAGGCGCCGGGCTTGGGCCGGCGCTCTATCAACGCGTCATTCGTCGGCGATGGCCCAGTGAACCGCGACTTCAGCGTCGATCTCAATCTGACCTGGACGATACTCTGAGGACATCTCCTTGGCCGATGCATCGCTTGCCCGCATCATCATCTGTGGCTGGAAGCTTGGCCGCTGTGTCTCCTGCACCTGCAGGACACGACCCAGACGGATATCGAGGCGTTCGGCCATCAAGGTCGCTTTTGCCTTGGCCCGGTCGATGGCGAGGCCTAGAGCCTCGTCGCTTGCCGCGCTGCGATCCTTGAGGTCGTAGCTGACGCCGTCCAGAGAGTCGACACCGGCGACGGTCAGGGCGTCGAGAAGACCGGGCAGGGTGTCGAGATCATCGAGGGTCAGGGTGATCGGCCGTGTCAGTTGGGTTCTCACCCGTTGCTCTGGCTGGCCCTTGGCATCGACGGGGCCCTGCACATAATTGGGTTGCACTGACAGCGAGCCGGCCTGAATGGCGTCTCGCGACAGGCCTTTAGCCTCGAGTGTGCGGATCAGCTCGCCCATGCGGGCCTCGAGCCGGCTGCGTGCCTCGCTCAGCGCCTCGGGGCTTGCTTCCCGCGCCGAGTCGGCGGCGCGGGCGGGCGTGCGCTCCCACAGGCGGGCAGTTAGCGTCGCCATGTCGGGTGCCACTTCCAGGGTGTGGTGGGCCGATACCTCGAGCCGCCCCGGCGGTTGCTCATGGGGCGCTGGCTGATGGGCCGCAGCGGTGGCGCTCATCGTCATGCAGGCCGCCAGCAGAAGGCCGAGCCTGAAACCCATGCGCGTGCTTCGGCCTAGAAGTCGGCGACGATTTAGCGCTGTGGAGCTCGTCCGGGCCCGTTGGGCAGTATGGGAAAGCATGCAACCTCCGTGCAGTTTGGTCGATATCTCGTCCGATGATTGTGTACAGGCAGTGGCGAGTCGGTAAACTCCTTTTATCATCTAGCATAAGCAGATTCCCGGGAAGGATTCATGAACGACGAGGATATCGACGAAGCGGCAAGTACCATTCCGCTAAATCTGACCCTGGCGCTGGCCGCCCTTGTGGTCATCATTGGTGGCATGAAGCTTGGGGCCAGCCTTTTGGTGCCGCTGCTGTTGTCGCTGTTCATCGCCGTGATCTGCACCTCTCCGGTGCATTGGCTGCATCGCCATGGCGTGGGGCTGCGGATGTCGGTATGGCTGACGCTGTTGGTGATTGGCCTGTTACTGAGCCTGCTGGGCCTGTTGCTGGTCAATAGCGTGAATACCTTTGCCGAGGAGCTGCCGGGACTCGAGTCGCAACTCTATGATCATTACCTGAGCATTCTCAACTGGCTGGCGGGCATGGGCGTATCGATTCGTCCAGAGCGCTTCTCGGAATGGCTGGACCCTACTCAGGCCACCCAACTGATTCCGGCCCTGCTGGGCGAGGTCGGCAACGTGCTGATGCAGAGCCTGATCGTAGCGCTGTTGGTGGTCTTCCTGCTGTTTGAAACGCTCAACTTCCGGGAGAAGATCTCCCAGGCCCTGCTGAATCCGGTGCCGAGCCTTCAGCGCTTCAATGAGTTCAGCTTGACGCTAAAGCGTTATCTGGCGGTGAAGACGCTGATCAGCCTGGTAACCGGTGTGCTGGTATGGATTTCCTGCAAGATATTGGGCGTCGATTTCCCGCTGCTGTGGGCGACGCTTGCCTTCGGGCTGAATTACATTCCCAACATCGGTTCGGTGCTGGCGGCAATTCCGCCGGTGCTGCTGTTGCTGGTCTCGCCTCAGGGCGGCGTCTTTCCGGCGATGCTGCTGGCGGGGAGCTATCTGGGCATCAACTTCGTGCTTGGCAACCTGGTTGAACCGCGGGTGATGGGGCGAGCCCTAGGCCTGTCGACCTTCGTGGCCTTCCTGTCGCTGGTCGTGTGGGGCTGGATATTGGGAACCGCGGGATTGTTGTTGTCCGTGCTGCTGACGATGACCCTGAAGATCGCTCTGGACAGTCATCCTCAGACGCGCTGGATGGCCCGTTTGTTGGGACCGGCTCATGAACGACCGGTAGCGGTGCCAGGGGAAGAGCAGACACCGTCGTAGACTCCTGAACATGGCGCTGCGGTGACAGCCTACCAGGCTACTGAAACGACGATGCCCCGGCAGGACCAGGGCATCGGAGCGAACGTGACGGGGCTGGCCCGTTATCAGGCGTTCTGGTCGAGGAACTGCGCGAGCTGCGACTTGGACTGGGCACCCACCAGCGAAGCCACCTTGGCACCAGACTTGAACAGCATAACGGTTGGCACACCGCGCACGCCGTGTTCGGCGGCAATATCCGGGGCATCGTCGACGTTTACGCTCACGACCTTCACATTGTCGGCACGCTCGTCGGCGACTTCGTCCACCACCGGCGCCATCATCTTGCAGGGGCCGCACCAGGGCGCCCAGAACTTCAGCAGGACCGGCTTGTCGGCCTTGAGGACTTCCTGCTCGAAGTTGGCAGTGGTGACATCGACGTTGTTGGCCATGTAATTCTCCCGTTGCATTACGCGTTATAAACGCGCGTTTTCTCAGCGTAGTCGGCTGATGGTAGCGGCCGCCGGGGCCGCTGGCAAATGCCTGTTGCCCAATAGGATCGATAGCTAGCCGTAATGATGGCAACACCAGCGCTACACTCTCGTGGAACGTTTTTGTATGCTATCCTTATAGCATAAAGTAATCATGCTACATTATGTTATTGCCTTGCGGTATTAAAACCGTGAGCCGACGGCCTGGCAATGCCAGGCTGACGGCCCATCGACAGGCATGGCTAACGGCATGGGAATGAGGAGTGTTTCGGGGATGAAGCTGCAGCAACTGCGTTATATCTGGGAGGTCACGCGCCACAACCTCAATGTCTCGGCCACGGCGCAGAGCCTCTTTACCTCGCAGCCGGGCATCTCCAAGCAGATCCGTCTGTTGGAGGACGAACTAGGCGTCGAGATTTTCGCTCGCAGCGGCAAGCACCTGACCCGGGTGACGCCGGCTGGTCGCGCGATCATCGACTTGGCGGGGCAGGTGCTGCGCACCACCGACAATATCAAGCAGGTCGCCCAGGAACATAGCAACGAGCGCCGGGGTAGCCTGTCGATCGCGACCACTCACACCCAGGCGCGCTATGCGCTGCCCCCGGTGATCGGCGAGTTCACTCGCAAGTATCCGGAGGTGGCACTGCACATGCAGCAGGGCACGCCCAAGCAGATTGCCGAAATGGTCAGCGAAGGGCAGGCCGATTTCGCCATCTGCACCGAGTCGCTGGAACTCTTCAATGACCTGGTGCTGTTGCCCTGCTATCGCTGGAATCGCTGTGTGCTGGTGCCCAAGGGGCATCCATTGGCCGAGGCCGGCAAGCTGACCCTCGAGGGGCTGGCCGAGTATCCGCTGGTTACCTATGTATTCGGCTTCACCGGCCGTTCGCAGCTTGATGATGCCTTCCGCGCCCAGGACCTCACCCCCAATGTTGTGCTCACCGCTGCGGATGCCGATGTCATCAAGACCTATGTGCGTCTCGGCCTTGGGGTGGGGATCGTCGCGCATATGGCGGTCGATCCCGAAACGGATGGGGACCTGGTAGCGCTGGATGCCAGTCATCTGTTTGAAAGTTCCACCACCAAGATCGGCATTCGTCGGGGCACTTTCATGCGCGGTTTCATGTTCGACTTCGTGCAGGGCTTCGCACCGCACCTCGACCGTGATCTGGTGGAGGCCGCTCTGGCGGCCGGCCCGCGCCATGAGCAGGACCTTTTCGCCCAGATCGAGCTGCCGGTGCGCTGAGTCGACTGCCAGGCCAAATAAAAGATGGCCATAGAATCCGGCACACGGCCGGCGAAGCAGCCATTCGCGTAGACGCTCGAATGGGCCAGGCTCAGGGCAATCACAGGGTCATGAAGGAGAAGGCCCCGACAGCGTTCGCTATCGGGGCCTTCTCGTGTCTGTCAGTATCTAGTGTTGGCCACGGTTTCGTGATCAATGCTGCAAGTGCAGCCCGCACTCGCGCTTGTCTTCTACCTTGGTGGGGTCGAAGTAATCGAAGTTGTTGGGCAGGTCGTGCTTCACCAAGTATTCGTACATGTCCTTGGCGCTCCAGTGCAGTACCGGTGCGACCTTGACCAGGCCATCCTCGTTGATCGACACCGGCTGCATCTTGGCGCGCTCCGGCGTGTCCTCGGCGCGCAGGGCGGTCAGCCATACCTGGGGCGCCATCTCTCGCAGGGCGCGAGTGAAGGGCTCCAGCTTGACCTCCTCGGTAAAGGCGGCATGGCGCGGGTCGTCGATGGTCGGCATGGCACCTTCCAGCGCCTCGCGGTGAGCTCGGGTGCGTTTGGGCAGGTAGCTCACCAGGTTCAGGTTGAGCCGCTTGATGACATCGTCGGCGAAGCGGTAGGTGGCTTCGGTATTGTAGCCCGAGTCCATCCAGACCACTGGGATGTCCGGCTGAATCTGGGTCACCATATGCAGGATTACCGCTTCGAAGGGGCGAAAGTTGGTGGTGCAGATGGCATGTTTTTCAAGGCTCAGCGCCCAGCGCGTCAGGGCCTCAGGGTCCTGGCCGAGGTCGCGATTGATGGCATCGATGTCAAAGTCCATGGGGCCTCCTGAAATAATGAGGAACCGAAACGTGTTCCGATAATGGCGCTACCCTAGCAAATCGTCTGCCCTTGGCCCCAATACTGATTGGTTCGGTTCTTATATAGCGAAATGATCGTAATACACGGCGCCGTTAGAATGGTCGGTGCTATCTCATTGACCTATCTAATTGACCTATCTCATCGACCTATCGCATTGCCGCCCTCGGCGCTGGCTTGCCGGGATGAGCTTGGCGATAGCGAGCTCACTGGGGCGCTTGGTCGCTCAGTGCCGTGAGGAGATGACGAATCTTGTCCAGGGTCTCGAGGTATTCGGCATCTTCTTGTGAGTCCGCGACCAGGCCGCCGCCGCCCCACAGGTGCAGCTGACCGCCACTGGCCACCGCGGTTCGGATGGCGATCGAGGTGTCCATGTGTCCGCGCTGGTCGATATAGCCAAGGCTTCCGCAGTAGACGCTGCGCCGGCTAGGTTCCAGTTCGTCGATGATCTGCATGGCGCGAATCTTCGGCGCGCCGGTGATAGACCCGCCGGGGAAGGCGGCCGCCAGAATATCCAACGGCGCCTGATCATCGGCCAGCCGGCCCTCGACCACGCTGACCAGGTGGTGGACGTTGGCATAGCTCTCAAGACCGCAAAGCTGGGGCACCCGTACGCTCCCCGGTGCACAGGCCCGACCCAGATCGTTACGCAGCAGGTCGACGATCATCACGTTTTCGGCGCGATCCTTGGCGCTGGCTTTGAGTGCCTGTGCCAGCGCCGCATCCTGCTCGGGCGTATCGCCCCTGGGTCTGGTGCCCTTGATGGGACGTGCCTCGACTCGGCCGGCATGACATTGCAGGAAACGCTCCGGTGACAGCGACAGCACTGCCTTGTCTTCCCAGGCCATGAAGCCGGCGAAAGGCGTGGGCGTTGCCTTGCGCAACCGTAAATAGGCCTGCCAGAGGTCGCCACGGAAGGGGGCGCTAAAGCGCTGGGTCAGATTGATCTGGTAGCAGTCACCGGCATGAATGTAGCGCTGCACGGCGCGAAAGCGCTCGCCATACCCCGTCCTGTCCTGTTCGCCCGCGAAAGGGGCGGTGACCGCAAAGGCAGCGGTGGCCGGGACATTGGCGGCTAGCCAGCTTTTCACCTGCTCGCGCCGACGCGGGTCGGCCACCAGGAAACTCTCGCCCCGGGCATGATCCTGGATAATCGCCCAGTCATAGAGCCCGACTCGACTCCAGGGTAGGTCGACGGCATCTGTCGCCTGGCCGTTGATCGGCTCAAGGCAGCGGCCGAAGTCATAGCTCCAATACCCGATCAGGCCGCCGAGGAAGGGGAGGTCGCTCTTGGGTGCCTCGATATCGAGCCGGGACAGCAGCGCCTTCTGGGCGGCAATGGGCTCCTCGGGCAGCGGCGTATCGCTGTCTGAGCTGACTTTGCCCGCAGGACTGACGCTCATCAGGGCTATCGGTTCGGCGCTGATGATGTCATAGCGCCCTCCGGGGCCATGAGGGCGCCCGCTGTCCAGTAATACCGCGCCACGGCGCTCGCGCAACGGCGCAAAATAGCCAAGCGGGTCCGCCTGATAAGGCAGCGGCGTGATTTCCAGTCTTGAACTCATGGGATGTGCTTTTCCTCAACGAGCGCCACATTCTAGGGGGCGTGACGCCATTTGTCCCTTCTGCGTTATCCACGCTACGGCCGCGGCAGCGCAAGCTCGGCGTTACGCCAACATCTCTGGTAATATTGTCGACAACAAGTTAGGCGCTCACCTTTAGCCTTACGCCAAAAGGTGTAGTCGATGCGGGTCGAATGCATATTGACCCCATTCCGACGGCTGGCTAAAGTTCATTTCATCATTTAATTGTCGACAATTGCCATGACAACCTCTTCACCCGATCTCGCGACCCCGGAAGTGCGCACCCTGGCAGAGCGGGTCTTCAACCAGCTGCAGAGCGCCATCGTGCGCGGAGACTTGGCGCCGGGCAGCAAGATCACCGAGCCGGGCCTCTCCAAGACTTACGGTATTTCTCGTGGTCCGCTGCGCGAAGCCATGCGCAGGCTCGAAACGCATCGCCTGATTGAGCGAGTGCCCCACGTCGGAGCGCGAGTGGTCAAGCTCTCGATGAAGGAGCTGATCGAGTTGTTCGATGTGCGCGAGGCGTTGGAAAGCATGGCCGCCAGGCTTGCCGCCGAGCACATGACCGCCGAAGAGATCGCCGGCCTGCGCGAGGTGCTGGCCGTGCACGAACGTCAGGCCGATCTGCGTCGCGGCGAGGCGTACTTTCAGCGGGAAGGGGATCTCGATTTTCATTATCGGATCGTACAGGGCAGTCACAATCGCATGTTGATGACGATTCTCTGCGACGACCTTTACTACCTGGTACGGCTCTATCGTACTCAGTTCAGCGCCAGTGGCAGCCGTCCGCAGCGCGCCTTCGTCGAGCACCATCGCATCGTCGATGCCATCGAAGCCGGTGACGCAGAGCTATCCGAGCTGCTGATGAGGCGCCACGTCAGCGCCTCGAGAGCCAACGTCGCCGAGCGTTATGCGGCCATTCTCGACCAGGAATCCACGCAGTCCCAGTGACGGACGTTGCCCGGGGCGCTTTCTCAGACAGGAGAACATCATGACCACTCTCACTCCCGGTGCACGCTTTCGTGCCGCCCTCGAGGCCCAGCAGCCGCTGCCGATCCTCGGCACCATCAATGCCTATACCGCGCTGATGGCGCAGCGGGTCGGCCATCAGGCTATCTACCTGTCCGGTGGTGGGGTGGCTAACGCTTCCTTTGGTCTGCCCGACCTTGGCATGACCACCATGAACGACGTGGTCGAGGATGCGCGTCGCATCACCGCCGCTACCGATCTGCCACTGCTGGTGGATATCGATACCGGCTGGGGCGGTGCCTTCAACATCGAGCGCACCGTCAAGGAGATGCAGCGTGCCGGGGTGGCGGCCGTGCACCTTGAAGATCAGGTGGCGCAGAAGCGCTGCGGTCATCGGCCCAACAAGGCCATCGTATCGAAAGAAGAGATGGTCGACCGCATCAAGGCCGCCGCCGATGCGCGTCTGGATCCGGATTTCTATCTGATAGCGCGTACCGATGCCTTCCAGAAGGAGGGACTCGAGGCGGCCATCGACCGGGCCAATGCCTGTGTCGAGGCCGGCGCGGACGCCATCTTCGCCGAGGCGGTGCACAGTCTCGATGACTATCGAGCCTTCTGCGACAGGGTAAAGGCGCCGATCCTTGCCAACATCACCGAGTTCGGTGCCACACCGCTGTTCAGCCAGCAGGAACTCGGCGAGGTGGGCTGCCGCATGGTGCTGTATCCGCTGTCGGCGTTTCGCGCCATGAATGCCGCGGCACTTCAGGTCTATCAGAGCATCGCCGACAACGGGCATCAGCGTGACGTGGTCGACATCATGCAGACCCGCGATGACCTCTACGATTTCCTCGACTATCACCGCTTCGAGAAGAAGCTAGACGAGTTGTTCGAGCAGAAATAGTGGCAAGGGCGACGCCGGTCGACGTCAGACATCCATTATCAACTCCGTGAATGCCCGGCGCCGGGGCAAGGTGAAGCGAGGGTCTTTTGCCAGGGATGGGTTTACAGTGCCCTCGCGATGGCCTTGCCCCTGAGCTGCCCGGCCACGGGATGCAAACATCGTGTGAGATTACTATAAAGCGGCAAGGAGACACGTCATGGCAGAACAACCCAAGGCAGGCGCGGGTCTGCGCGGCCAGAGCGCGGGCAGCACGGCTTTGTGCACCGTGGGCAAGAGCGGCTCCGGGCTGACCTATCGCGGTTACGATATCCACGACCTGGCCGAGCATGCGCGCTTCGAGGAAGTCGCCTACCTGCTGCTCAAGGGCAAGCTGCCGAACCAGGCTGAGCTGGATGCCTATGTCACCAAGCTCCAGGGGTTGCGCGCGCTGCCCGATGCGCTGAAGAAGGTGCTCGAACAGGTTCCCGCCGACGCCCATCCGATGGATGTGATGCGGACCGGGGCATCCATGCTTGGCAACCTGGAAACCGAGCAGAGCTTCGACGAGCAGCAGGATGTGGCGGACCGGCTGCTGGCGGCGCTGCCGTCGATCATCTGCTATTGGTATCGCTTCACGCATGAGGGTGTGCGCATTGATACCGTGACCGATGATGCGTCGGTGGGCGGACACTTCCTGCATCTGTTGCGCGACGAACCGGCCTCCGAGCTGCATGCCCGGGTCATGAACGTGTCGTTGATCCTGTATGCCGAGCACGAATTCAATGCCTCGACCTTCAATGCCCGGGTCTGCGCCTCGACGCTGTCGGACATGCATTCCTGCGTGACCGGTGCGATTGGCACCTTGAGAGGCCCGTTGCATGGCGGTGCCAACGAGGCGGCGATGGCGATGATCGAGGACTGGCAAAGCCCGGAAGAGGCCGAACGCGAAATCATGGGCATGCTGGCGCGCAAGGATAAGATCATGGGCTTTGGCCATGCCATCTACCGTGATTCCGACCCGCGCAATGAACTGATCAAGCAGTGGTCCAGGAAGCTTGCCGAAGATGTCGGCGATAGCGTGCTCTATCCGGTGTCCGAGCGTGTCGAAGCGGTGATGTGGCGCGAGAAGAAGCTGTTCTGCAACGCGGACTTCTTCCATGCCAGCGCTTACCACTTCATGGGCATCCCGACCAAGCTGTTCACACCGATCTTCGTCTGCTCGCGCGTCACCGGCTGGTGCGCCCACGTTTTCGAGCAGCGCGAGAACAATCGCATCATTCGCCCCAGCGCTGACTACACCGGGCCGGAGAAGTGCGACTGGGTGCCAATCGACGAGCGTAACTGAGGCGTCAATTCGATGCCCCTCGTCGCCGGGGCAAGCCTTTGCGAGGGCTGGCGACGCCAGCCATGGCGTAGGACCCTCGCTTCGCCTTGTCCCGCTAGACAACACCTCCGCTGTCGCCTCTTTCCATGTCCACGACCCGATCCGAGGGTGGTCACGCCATGAACACTGAATACCGCAAGCCCTTACCCGGCACGTCTCTTGAGTATTTCGATGCCCGTGCGGCTATCGAGGACATCAAGCCCGGTGCCTACGACACCCTCCCTTATACCTCGCGGGTGCTGGCCGAGCAGTTGGTGCGCCGCTGCGAGCCGGCCGCGTTAGTCGATTCTCTCAACCAGTTGATCGAGCGCCGGCGTGACCTGGACTTCCCCTGGTATCCGGCTCGCGTCGTATGTCACGACATCCTCGGACAGACGGCCCTGGTCGACCTCGCCGGCCTGCGCGATGCCATTGCCGAGAAGGGCGGGGACCCGGCCAAGGTCAATCCGGTAGTACCTACTCAGTTGATCGTCGATCACTCTCTGGCCGTCGAGCACGCGGGCTTCGAGAAGGACGCCTTTGCCCAGAACCGGGCCATCGAGGACCGTCGCAACGACGACCGCTTCCACTTCATCAACTGGACCAAGACGGCGTTCGAGAACGTTGATGTGATTCCCCCTGGCAACGGCATCATGCACCAGATCAATCTGGAAAAGATGTCGCCAGTGGTGCAGAAACGAGGCGGCGTAGCCTTCCCGGATACCTGCGTGGGTACCGATAGCCACACGCCGATGGTGGATGCGCTGGGGGTGATTTCCGTAGGCGTGGGCGGCCTCGAGGCGGAGAGCGTGATGCTGGGTCGCGCCTCCATGATGCGTCTGCCGGATATCGTCGGCGTGAAGCTTACGGGCAAACTCAAGCCGGGTATCACCAGTACGGACATGGTGCTGGCGCTGACCGAGTTTCTGCGCCAGGAGCGCGTGGTCGGGGCCTACCTGGAGTTCTTCGGCGAGGGGGCCGAGGCGCTGACCGTGGGCGATCGGGCCACCATCTCCAACATGACGCCGGAGTATGGCGCCACGGCGGCGATGTTCTTCATCGACGATCAGACCATCGACTATCTGAAGCTCACCGGCCGCGACGATGATCAGGTGGCACTGGTCGAAAGCTATGCGAAGGAAACGGGCCTGTGGGCCGAGAGCCTGAAGAGCGCCGAGTACGAGCGCCTGCTGAGCTTCGATCTATCCTCGGTCAATCGCACCCTGGCGGGCCCGTCCAACCCCCATGCCCATTTGCCGACCTCTGAACTTGCCAAGCGCGGTATCGCCGTTGACCTGGACAAGGCGCAGGCGGAAGAGAAAGCGGGCAAGCTGCCCGACGGCGCGGTGATCATCGCCGCCATTACCAGCTGCACCAATACCAGTAATCCGCGCAACATGGTCGCCGCAGGCCTGATCGCCCGCAATGCCAATCGGCTCGGCCTTATGCGCAAGCCCTGGGTCAAGAGCTCCCTGGCACCTGGGTCCAAGACCGTGAAGATGTACCTGGAGGAGGCCAAGCTGCTGCCCGAGCTCGAGGGTCTTGGCTTTGGCGTGGTGGCTTTTGCCTGCACTACCTGCAACGGCATGTCCGGCGCCCTGGATCCGAAGATTCAAGAGGAAATCGTCGAGCGGGATCTCTATTCCACGGCGGTGCTCTCCGGCAACCGTAACTTCGATGGCCGCATTCACCCTTATGCCAAGCAGGCCTTCCTGGCCTCGCCGCCGCTGGTGGTGGCCTACGCCATCGCGGGGACCATCCGCTTCGATATCGAGAAGGATGCGTTGGGTTACGATCAGGACGGCAAGCCGATCACGCTCAAAGACATCTGGCCCGACGACGAGGAAATCGACGCCATCGTCAAGCAGAGCGTCAAGCCGGAGCAGTTCCGCCAGACCTATATTCCGATGTTCGATGTGGACAAGGGGGCTAGCGCCCAGGTCAGCCCGCTCTACGACTGGCGTGCCCAGAGTACCTACATCCGCCGTCCGCCCTATTGGGAGGGCGGTATGGTCGGCAAGAAGAACCTCAAGGGCATGCGGCCCTTGGCGGTGTTGCCGGACAACATCACCACCGACCATTTGTCGCCGTCCAACGCCATCATGGCGGATAGCGCCGCGGGCGAGTACCTGGCGAAGATGGGCTTGCCGGAGGAAGACTTCAACTCCTACGCCACCCACCGCGGCGATCATTTGACCGCGCAGCGCGCCACCTTTGCCAATCCCAAGCTCTACAACGAGATGGTGCGCGACGAGGCTGGCAAGGTCAGGCAGGGCTCTCTGGCGCGTATCGAACCGGAGGGCAAGGTCACGCGGATGTGGGAGGCCATCGAGACCTACATGTCGCGTAAGCAGCCCCTGATCATCGTTGCCGGCGCGGACTACGGGCAAGGCTCGTCCCGCGACTGGGCGGCCAAGGGGGTGGCGCTTGCCGGTGTCGAGGCCATCGTCGCTGAGGGATTCGAGCGCATCCATCGTACCAACCTGATCGGCATGGGGGTGATGCCTCTGCAATTCGAAGAGGGCACCACCCGCCATACGCTCCAACTCGATGGTACCGAGATCTATGACGTCGAGGGCACGCTGTCACCGCAAGCCACCCTCGAGCTCAAGATTCACCGCCAGAACGGCGAAGTGGAGCGAGTGCCGGTGACCTGTCGCTTGGACACCGCCGAGGAAGTCTCCATTTATTCGGCTGGGGGCGTGCTGCAGCGCTTCGCCCAAGACTTCCTGGAAACCGCGGAGGTGGCGAACGTATGAACCAGATCCGCATCCCCGCTACCTATATGCGTGGCGGTACCAGTAAGGGTGTCTTTTTCCGCCTGCAGGACCTGCCCGAAGCGGCACGCCAGCCGGGCGAGGCTCGCGATCGCCTGTTGCTGCGGGTCATCGGCAGCCCGGATCCCTATCAGAAGCAGATTGACGGCATGGGCGGGGCGACCTCCAGTACCAGCAAGACGGTGATCCTGTCCAAGAGCGACAGCCCCGAACATGACGTGGACTATCTGTTCGGCCAGGTCGCGATCGACAAGCCGTTCGTCGACTGGAGCGGTAACTGCGGCAATCTATCCGCCGCCGTAGGCCCGTTCGCCGTCAGCAACGGCCTCATCGACCCCTCGCGCATTCCCGAGAACGGGGTGGTCGAGGTGCGTATCTGGCAGGTCAATATCGGCAAGACCATTGTCTCGCGGGTGCCTATCACCGATGGCCAGGTGCAGGAGGTCGGTGACTTCGAGCTCGATGGCGTGACCTTCCCGGCGGCCGAGGTGCCGGTGGCCTTCAAGGACCCCGCAGACGGGGACGGGGCCATCTTCCCGACCGGCCACCTGGTCGATGAACTGGAAGTGCCGGGCGATGTGGTGCCGGGAGGCCGTATCCAGGCGACGATGATCAACGCCGGCATTCCCACTGTGTTTATCAACGCGTCTGATCTTGGCTACTCCGGCAGCGAACTCCAGGAGGCAATCAACGGCGACCCCCGGGCACTTGAAATGTTCGAGACCATCCGTGCCCACGGAGCCTTGCGGATGGGGCTGATCAAGGAGCTTGGCGAGGCAGCTAATCGGCAGCACACGCCCAAGGTGGCCTTCGTGGCGCCACCGGCCAGCTACACCGCCTCGAGTGGTAAGTCGGTCGAGGCGGAGGATATCGATCTCAGGGTGCGTGCGCTCTCCATGGGCAAGCTTCATCACGCCATGATGGGCACCGCGGCGGTGGCCATCGCTTCGGCAGCGGCCATCGAAGGGACCCTGGTCAACCTGGCTGCCGGCGGCGGCAAACGGACGGCGGTGACCTTCGGCCATCCGTCCGGCACCCTGCGGGTGGGGGCGCAAGCGAGCCTGGTAGACGGTCGCTGGGTAATCGATCAGGCGGTAATGAGTCGCAGCGCACGGGTGCTGATGGAAGGCTGCGTTCGAGTGCCCGGCGACAGCTTCTGACCCGTTTTTGCACGGAATATCTTGCTGACAAGCGTCGCCGGTGGGTGTGATGAGAGCGGTGCTGCCGACCAGTGGCCGGCCTGGCGTATTCCTTTTCGCCAGCCTCTCACGCCTGGATCGTCGCCCTTACCTATAGTGAAGTGATCTAGTGAAATGGTCAGCAATGACGTGTGACCCGCCAGTGATAAGGAGGATCTGCCATGGATGCCACCGCAGAAGCCAATGTTCGTCCGGATTATGATGCCGAGCTGCAACGGATCGCCGACTATGTGCTGGGCTATCGCATCGACAGTACCGAGGCCCTGGAGACGGCGCGCAACTGCCTGATGGACACGCTCGGCTGTGGCCTGTTGGCGCTGCGTTTCCCCGAGTGCACCAAGCATTTGGGGCCCTTGGTCGAAGGCACAACGGTTCCCCATGGGGCACGGGTGCCGGGCACGTCCTTCCGCCTCGACCCGGTCAAGGCCGCCTGGGATATCGGCTGCATCATCCGCTGGCTCGACTACAACGATACCTGGCTGGCCGCCGAATGGGGGCACCCCTCGGATAACCTGGGCGGGATTCTCGCCATCGCCGATCACCTTTCGCAGCAGCGGGTGGCCGATGGTCGCCAGCCGTTGACCATGCGTGAGGTGCTCGAGGCGATGGTCATGGCCCACGAAATCCAGGGCGTGATCGCGCTGGAGAACTCTTTCAATCGCGTGGGTCTCGATCACGTAGTGCTGGTCAAGGTGGCCTCCACCGCAGTGGTCGCCAAGCTGATGGGGGCCGACCGTGAGCAGTTGCTGGCTGCGCTTTCACATGCCTTCGTCGACGGTCAGAGCTTGCGCACGTATCGCCATGCGCCTAACGCCGGCTCGCGCAAGTCCTGGGCTGCAGGTGATGCGACATCTCGTGCCGTGCGCCTGGCCGATATCGCCATGCGTGGCGAGATGGGAATTCCCGGGGTGCTCAGCGCGCCTCAGTGGGGCTTCTATGATGTGTTGTTCGCCAAGACCAACAAGGACCAGCAGATCAAGCCGGAAGGGCAGCGTCAGTTCGCCATCGGCCAGGACTATGGCAGCTATGTGATGGAGAACGTGCTGTTCAAGATATCCTTCCCGGCGGAGTTTCACGCTCAAACCGCCTGCGAAGCCGCCGTTACGCTGCACCCGCAGGTCAAGGATCGACTCGGCGAGATCGACCGGATCGTGATCACCACCCATGAGTCGGCGATTCGCATCATCTCCAAGGTAGGGGCGCTCGACAATCCGGCCGATCGTGATCATTGCTTGCAGTACATGGCCGCCGTACCACTGGCCTTCGGCCAGCTGACCGCAGAGCACTATGAGGATGCCTTCCATCGGGACCATCCCATCATTGACCAACTGCGGGACAAGATGGAAATCATCGAGGACGCACGTTATACCCGCGAGTATCTCGAGGCCGACAAGCGCTCCATCGCCAATGCCATTCAAGTCTTCTTCAAGGATGGCAGCAAGACTGAGCAGGTCGCCGTCGAATACCCGATCGGTCACCGTCGGCGCCGTGAAGAGGGTATCCCGCTGCTCGAGGACAAGTTCAAGGCCAATCTGGCGACCCGCTTCGTGCCGCGTCGTTGCAACGACATCTTTGCCCTTTGCACCGACCAGGCCCGACTCGAGGCCACGCCGGTTCACCGCTTCGTGGACCTATTCATGATCTGAGCCTATCGGCCGCCATACGCCATACGCCATACGCCATACGCCATACGCCATTCGGCCAGAAGAAGGAGGGTGCTCCGCCAGTGTTCATCAGATGCCTTTGCCAAATAGCCCCGCCAATATGTGGGTGCCGAGTAGCAGGGGCTCATTATTAGGTGGGTGCTGAGATCCCATCTGGCGGGTCCGTTGGGCTTGGACTAACTTTATTGATCGGCATGGCGATAGTGCCAGTGGTGTGGTTGTTACAGGGTGCTGGGCCGTTTTTGAGCTGAGTGGCAAAAAGCCCTTGCGTGGTCCGCCGATAATCCGTAAAGTACGCATCCGCTGCCGCCGACGGGCAAACGTC
>CETM01156184.1_pt1 | contig 60012 bp, 58 predicted proteins | sample 361451 | NCBI WGS metagenome assembly CETM01 (sample SAMEA2622690, study PRJEB7988) | marine metagenome | isolation source: saline water (ENVO:00002010), including
TCCATGGCATAATTATTTTTTCCAATTGAATCAAGATACTCAGGGAAACTTTCCCAGTCCCAACTGACTCCTTCATTTAAGGCCACTCCAGGAATATCTTCTACTCCTTCCATAAGCTGAACTAAAAACTCTTCTGTACCAGGTTTTACAGGTGCGAAACCCACACCACAATTTCCCATTACAACTGTAGTAACTCCATGCCAGCAAGAAGGGGTTAAATAGGAATCCCAACAGACTTGGCCATCATAGTGAGTATGAATGTCTACCCAGCCTGGTGTTACTAGATGTCCTTTTGCATCTATCTCTTCTTTCCCCTGATCCTCTACTAGGCCTACTTTAGTAATTCGATCTCCATCAATAGCTATATCTCCCATAAAAGATTCTTCACCGCTTCCATCAACTATTTTTCCATTTCTTATAACTAAATCATGCATTTTTTTCTCTTTAAATTAGATTAAACCTTGTTCCACAAATGTATATCTGACTATCTCCTGTTCTTAAACTTAATCCTTCTGCAATATTGAGAACCTCTTCCTTTTTAGGAGAGGATAAATCAAGTCCTCCTAATCCTTCCGGACGACCATCTATACAACTTGTAAATGATAAATAAGAATTTTCTAATTGTAACTGATTATTTTTGCATGGGATTTCAGATATTTCACTCCATGTAGCGCTTATTTCATCTGGATTATTGCACTGGATATCAGCTCCTACGATACTAGTTATAAATTCTGTATTCTTTGCCTTTTGCCAGTTAGGGCCCGCAGGGTTCCAAGGACCATCAAAATCTTCTGATCTTGGACCTAATTGCTGATCTATCTCAAAAAATGTTGCACCGGTATCTTTTGGATGGAGTTGCATACCTAGATATTCATCGCTCTCAAAACTATGTGCAATTCTTATTCCTAACTCTTTAACTCTAGCTTTTCTCAGAGGGTGGTCATCACATTGAGTTATTACCATATATCCTCCATCTCCTCCACGTCTATCTAAATACCTACCAGCAGTAGTATTTATTTCTACAGGTGATACAACTTCTAGGAATTGGTTACCTATTGGAAATAATACATTTTCTAAACCAAATATCTTTACTCCTGGATCTCTGTAACAAACATTGACATTAAATACTTCTTTTAACTGTTTCTCTACAGGAGCCAATTCTCTAGCAACTAAACATATTTGTCTTAATCTTAACCACATACTTTTTATTATAGGTTTTTTCTTTATTTTAGTTGAGAATTTCTTATTTATCATCTAACTTGTCTAAATATACAAAATAAGACAAGTCTATCGAGGGAGAAGATGAAGACAGTAAAACCAGAGTCAGTAGGAATAGATTCAAATCAGTTGAAATATATTTCAGATTTTATAGATAAAGAATACATCACGCCTGGAAAAATGATTGGCACCATAACTTTGATTGCAAGAAGCGATGAAGTTGCTTTTGTGGACTGTCAAGGATATAAAAATAGAGAAAGCAAAGAAAAAATGACTGAAGATACTATTTTTAGAATTTTTTCAATGACCAAGCCAATAACTTCGGTAGCGCTTATGCAGTTGTATGAGAAAAGCTTATTCAGGCTTGATGATCCAGTTTATTGGTATATACCAAAATGGAAAGGCCTTGAGATATTCGAATCAGGAATTTATCCAGATTTTATGACTTCACCAGTTTCCAGGCATATGACCATAAGGGACCTAATGTCCCACCAATCTGGCTTAACTTATCATTTTATGTACCGGACTAATGTTGATGCAGCATACAGGAAATTAGGAATAGGTGCACACGGTAGATTCGGAAATAAGACAGATCTTAGCTACGGGAAAAGAGGAGATTCTTTAGATGATATGATAGATATGATCTCTAAGGTTCCACTAGAATTTTCTCCCGGAGATAAGTGGAATTATTCTGTAGCAACCGATGTTTTAGGGTACTTAGTAGAACATTTTTCTGGAAAAAAACTTGATACTTATTTTAAAGAAAATATTTTTGATCCTTTAGAGATGAAAGATACCGGCTTCTTTTGCAAAGAATCTGAAATAAAAAGATTATCATCTTGCTACCAGTACAGACCAAATAAAAGTCCCATACTTGTAGACTCTCCTGAGAGCAGCTGGACCTTGCAAGAGCCTAAATTTCTATCTGGTGGTGGAGGCTTGGTATCCACACTATCAGATTATTACAACTTTACTTCTATGTTAAGAAATAGGGGATTATTTAAAGGTGATAGAATTTTAGGAAGAAAATCCATGGACATGATGACTTCGAATCACTTACCAGATGGGAAAGATCTAACTGAAATGAGTCAATCAGCCTTTAGTGAGACGCCCTATAAGGGTGTAGGCTTTGGTCTTGGATTTTCAGTCATGTTAGATCCAGTAAAGTCACAAACTTTAAGTGATCCAGGAGAATTTGGATGGGGCGGAATGGCTAGTACAGTATTTTGGGTAAATCCTGTTGAGGATATGATAGTTATTTTTTTAACTCAGTTAATTCCTTCTTCTTCTTATCAAATTAGAAGAGAGCTTAGAACTTTGGCCTATTCATCATTAGTACATAAAAAATTATAAAAAAGATTTGATTTTATTTTACTCGTCTTTAGGATTACAGAAAAAATTAAAGGAGATCATTTATGTTGAAATTACACTTTGCCCCTAATTCTAGAGCAGGAAGGGTCCTTTGGCTTTTAGAAGAACTTGGCCTTGAATATGAATTAAATAGAATGGATTTTCATCCAAAAGACCTTAAATCAGATGAACACAGGGCCAGACACCCATTAGGAAGGGTACCAGTATTAGATGACGGAGATATACAAATCTGGGAATCTGGAGCAATTATTGATTACATTCTTGAAAGACATAAAAATGGTGGACTAAAACCTTCTGTCGATGATGGACGCTTTCCTCACTATCTCCAGTGGTTTCATTATTGTGAAGGTATGGTTATGCCTCCAATGAATACCATTGTTGTACATACAATTCTTTTACCTCCTGAAAGGAGAGATGAAACGGTATTAGGACAAGCACAGAGGTTACTTACAAATGCATTAAAACCTATAGATGCTAATTTAGAAGGAAAGGAGTATTTGTTGGGTGATTTCACAGCAGCAGATACTATGTTAGGACACTCTTGTTTTATGAGTAATAATTTAGGGTGTGTCCCGGAAGAAATGACTAATATCAAAAGTTATATTCAGAGATTAACCAATCGTCCAGCTTTTAAGAAAGCTATTCTTGAGACTCAATAATTTCTTAAATCAAATTAGATGAGGATTTTTTCTTATCTTCCTAACCCAAGAGTTTGGAAATCATTAATTGCAGCAAAAATAGCTGGATTTGATATAGAAGTTTTAGGGGATAAACCACAGAATCTAGTAAATTGGTTATGGGACTATAATGCTAGGGAGCTTAAAGAAGATGAAAAGGTTTCATCAAATCCAAATAGAAGAATTGGAAAAAGGGGGTTTTCAGGTAACCTTTATAAGACTGACAATTTTCTTAAAAGACATCCATTTGGGACTGTTCCTGCTGCGTTCTTGGGTGGTGGAAAAGAGGGAGTCTTTGAATCGAATAGTATCTTACGGGCTGTTGCAAGAGAGTCTAAACACAAAACTCTTTATGGAAGAAACTCTATGGAGGCTTCAAGAATAGATAGCTTTTTAGACGCAAATCTAGTCTTTTCTAGGGAACACCAAGTTTATATCCTAGAAATAGAGGATGTTTCGAAAGAAAACTACTTTAGAATGAAAGCTGCTTATGAATTTTATCTAGAGGGTTTAAGTAATTCTCTAGAGAGAAATAACTTTATTTGTGGAGATTATCTCAGCATCGCCGATATTTCATTCGCATGTGATTTTGCACAATTCCTAAGAGAAGCTCATTATGAAGATAGCTTAAAAGAAAAAGGCTTTGAGGTTATTTCTAAAGATCTAAAATATGAATACCCTTTTGTTTTAAATCACTTAATACAGCTTTGTAAAAAGGAAGAATTTAGATCTGTGATGGGAACTTACTTAGATTGGTATAAACATTATGAAGCTGACTAAGTGCCGCAGAAAGTTTGAAGGACTCTCTCTGATTCTTGAGGAGGAGCTTGAAATCTTTTATATTCGTCTTTGTCTAAGAAAGGGTTTTTAAGAACTTCATTAAGAAGATAAAATTCTGATAAATCACCTTCATTAGCCATATTTAAAGCTCTCTCAATATTATGATTTCTAGGAATATAAATTGGATTAATACTATCCATTAAATCAGAAGTTTTTTCTAAAGAAATAGAATCTTTTTTTAATATATTTTTCCACTTATCTATCCACTCATCAATTTCAGTTCGATTACCGAATAATCTATTAAGCTCTGAGCCGTCAGGATTCCTTAGATGATCACTAAGGAACCTGAAAGACAAAGTGTAATCTATATTTTCTTTATTCATTATTTTAAGTAAGTCTCTTGTCAGTTCCTGGTTTTTTTTCATTTCAGAATTTAATCCTAATTTCTTGCACATTTCGTCGTAAATGTATTGATTAGTACTAATTGAAAATTTTTCCAGAACTTCTGATGCTAAATTATTTGCAATTTTAGTATCTTGGTTAATTAATGAGATTAAACATCCTGCAAGAGAGGCTATATTCCATGAAGCTATACTGGGCTGGTTTCCGAAAGCATATCTTCCTCCATGATCAATCGAGCTGAAGACTTTTCCAGGATCATATTCATCTAAGAACGCGCAAGGACCATAGTCTATGGTTTCTCCACTTATAGATGTATTGTCTGTATTCATAACACCATGTATGAATCCTATAGACATCCATTTAGCTATTAGCTTGCTTTGTTTTTCAGCAACTTGTTCTAATAAGGAGAGATAGGGATTGTTTGTTCCATTGCAATCAGGATAGTGTCTATTTATTGCGTAATCCGCTAATATTTTAAGATTCTTCCAATCCTGTCTGGAAGCGAAATATTCAAATGTACCAACACGAAGATGGCTTTTTGCAATCCTTGTAAGTATTCCTCCAGGTTCTAGCTTTTCTCTAATTACTTCATCACCCGTTGATACAGCTGCTAAAGCTCTAGTTGTTGGAATTCCTAGAGTATGCATAGCTTCACTAATAATATATTCCCGTAACACGGGTCTTAAAGCAGATCTACCATCACCTTGTCTTGAAAATTTAGTTATTCCCGATCCTTTTAACTGGATATCATAATTTACATTATTTGCTGTTATTTCACCGAGAAGAATAGCTCTACCGTCTCCTAATTGAGGTACAAAATTACCGAACTGATGACCAGCATAACAGAGAGCAATTGGTTCTGAACCAGAAGGTAGTTTATTTCCTGAAAAAAAATCTACGCACTCCCTTTCGTCTAATTTAATTTTAAGATCTTTAGCTAACTCTTGATTTAAAACAATTATAGATGGAGAAGAAACCGGAGTAGGGTCTCTTTTTTCATAGAATTCCTCAGGTAATTTGAGGTAAGAATTTGATATGTTCACTTCAATTTAAAGCAGAGCCCATTAATACCTCAAAATTCTTTCTATAGAATTTATCTTGATCTTCATCACTAAGGTTGCCTATTTCCTTTTCAAATCTAGCTAAGGGATTTCTGCCTCCTTCTACATGAGGATAGTCACTTGAGAACATAAATATATCAGAGCCTGCTTGTTCTATTACCCATCTAGTTGGTTCTGTAGGGTAGGGCGTAACTCTTACTTGCCTAGTAACATATTCACTTGGCTTGATTGAAAGCTTCTGGAGCCTTTCTTCGTGTCTTGAAAAAGCTTCAAATGCAGAGTCTAATTGTCTCATAAAACCTGGAATCCAAACTGATCCTAGCTCTATAACTCCAAACATTAAATTTGGAAATCTTTCTAGCACTCCATCAAGAATTAGAAGAGATAAAGCTTGCATAGGTCCAGATGAAATACCCATGTAGGATATAGATCTAAAATTCTCCTCACCTCCATGGAAATCTTTTACTTTTGGCATTCCATTTATTGAATGGGATTTAGGCATCACAAAATCTGCAGTTCCAACATGAAATAAGATAGGAATTCCTGCTTCTTCGGCTTGTGACCAGATTTTATCTAGCCCGAGGTGGCTTGTAGAATGATTTTTGGGACAAGCCCATGGAATCAGTAGAGCACTTGTTCCCATGGAAATAGCTTCTTTTGCAGTGGCTATAGATTTTTCTATGTGAGCTAAAGGGATATAAGTCACAGGCAATAATCTCTTGTCTCCAGAACAAAAATCTAATTGAGTACGATTTGTAGCACTGGCTACTTCATAAAGAAGATCTATGTCTCCTGCATGTTCCAAACTTTCTAACCAAACATTAGGAGACGTAGGAAAAACTAACTGACTTTTTACTCCAAGAAGGTTTAAGGCTTCTGATCTATCAGATTTATTAAAAGAACCTAAAGCATCATAATTCTTTCTAAGCATAAGCTCTTTTTCATTTAATTCTCTATAAGATTCTTTTTTATGAAGATCTTGTATATTTTCGTAGTAGGTATCAGCCAAGCCTTTTGATCCTTGAAATCTTTCCTTAAAAGCTTTTTGTACTCTTTTGGAACCAAATTTATCAAACCAGTTGGGCAGTTCCATTGTATGAGAATCGGCATCGTGAATAATTCTATTTTCTATATATGGCATATCTTTGATAATATGTTAAATAACTATTAATAATATTAGGTTAAGCTTATCCATCAGTAAAGTCATAGAAGTGTTTAGAATAGAGAAATTAGATAGGTCTTTTGGAGCAAAAGTTTACGATATAACTCTGTCTGATTTAAATGATGAAGAAGTTGAAAAATTATATGCTGAATGGTTAGAGCATGCCCTGCTTATTTTTCCTGAACAACATTTGACTAACCAAGAACAAGTAAATCTAGCAAAGAGATTTGGTAATCTAGAGTTTGAACTTAGTCCAATTAGTAATGTTAGATCAGATGGTAGCCTAAGAGACCCATACGATGATGATATAGTGAAATCTTTAAAAGGGAATATGGAATGGCATCACGACAGTACCTATATGCCCATTCAAGCTAAAGGAGCTGTATTTACTGCACACATTGTTCCAAGACAAGGAGGAGAAACTGGTTGGGCTGATTGTAGAGCTTCGTATGCAGCACTTGATCTTAAAACCAAAGAAAAAATAGCGAATCTATCTGCTTATCATTCCTATGAATTTAGTCAAAAAGAAAGATATGGGCATAAATCAAAAGAAGAGAGTGAATTTAATAGTTATGGATTTGATGTTGATCCAAAGCCCTTAAGACCTTTAGTTAAAACACATCCAGAAACTGGTATCAAGTGTCTTACTATAGGCAGGCATGCATACAGAATACCAGGAATGAGAGACTTCGAAGCTCAAAAATTTGTAAAAGAGCTTGAAGACTTTACGTGTAAGAACAAATATTGGACTTACCATCATTCTTGGAACGAAGGTGATGCTGTCATATGGGATAATCGCTGTCTAATGCATCAGGCAAACCCTTGGGATTTAACTGAGCCCAGAACCATGTATCATGCTAGACTTGAAGGTGATCCAATAACAGAAGCTGCTAGCAATTACCTTTAATTACTTAGCGTAAGTCAGACAATTTACTTCTATATTTCTCTAGTTGGTCTTCATCAAGCTCAATCCCAATACCGGGTTTGTCAGAAACAATTAAGTCTCCATCTTCCCAAGAGAAAGGTTCTTTTATAATTTCATCAAAAAAACCGTCTGATTTATAAATACTTTCTTGAATTAAGAAATTAGGAATATTAGCATCTATTTGTAAAGCTGCTGCTGTTATAATAGGGCCACCCCAAACATGAGGTGCCATTAATACATAATTGGCTTCAGCTAGATTTGCTATCTTTTTACAAGCAGTGATACCCCCACAACTACCCAGATCTGGTTGTGCAAAAGCACAACCCCCATGATCAAATAAATTTTGAAATTCGTAAGGAGTAACAAGTCTCTCCCCTGACGCAATTGGTATAGATGTACTTTTTGCTATTTTTCCCATTTCTTTATAATTTTCTGGTGGGCAAGGTTCCTCTAACCATAGGGGATCATATTTCTCAACTCTTGCTGCTAACCTTCTCGCTGCAGAAGGAGTAATTTGACCGTGCGTTCCTATTAAAATATCTGCTCTATTTCCTACAGCTTCTCTAATCTCTTTCATTGATTGTTCCGCATGGTCATATTCTTTTTGTGAGATTTCCCAAGGGGGAAGAGGCCTTTTTCTCCAAGCTTTTTGAGGAAGTGGATCAAATTTAAGACCAGTAAAACCTTCATCAGCAAGATCTGAAGCTAGTTCACCTAACCTCTGTGGATCTGTTGTCCAAGCTCCTATTGCTTCGTGAATTGTAGTTTTTACATCCCTTTCATAAATATATGTATAGGTTCTGACTCTATCTCTATATTTCCCTCCTAACAAGTTATAAACAGGTGTTTTATAGTATTTTCCAGTTATATCCCAGAGAGCTATGTCTATAGCACTAATCATACCTAGGGTTATATAGTCAGGATGTTGGTCAGTTAATCCAGCATACAAAGTATGATATAGGGTTTCTCTATTTAAAGGATCTTGACCTTTTAAATAATGCTCAAATATATCCTTCATATATTGCTCATATCCATCTTCCACGCCTAGTAGAGTATAGAGTACTGCTGTTTCTCCCCAGCCTTCTATTCCTTCATCGGTTTCCAGTTTTATAAAAAACCAAAAGAGTCCTCCTAAATTAGGTTCTGCAGTTTTAATTACGTAGGTTTTAATATTAGTTAATTTCATTAATCCCCCAGGTTAAGATTTTGAAAGAACTTTAAAGCAATATTTGGGAAAAGAATATAAGTTAAAACCATTTCTAGATTGTCTGAAAGATCAGGCAATGAATTTTGCTCACATAATTTTTTAAGTTCTTTTCTCATATTCATAAATTCTTGAGGATCAATTGATTCTCCTTCTAATTCTAGCTTCTCAACTTTTTTAAGAAGATCTTCTTTAATATCTCCAGGTAATTGGCCGTAATTACCCCGTATAAGGTTTATTGATTCGTTGGATAGATTTTTATATCTATGATTATCAATAACATTAAGTAGGGCTTGTGCGCCTACTATTTGTGATGCTGGTGTTACAAGGGGAGGGTAGCCAAAATCTTTTCTAACTTCAGGTATCTCATTTTTAACCAATTCAATTTTGTCTTCTTGTTTAATTGATTTGAGTTGACTCTCTAGATTTGAAATCATGCCACCAGGTACTTGCTTAACTAACATAGTTGTATCTACGCCCTTCATGTTTCCTTCAAATTCTGAATACTTCTCTCTTATTTTTTTAAAATAAACAGAAACTTCCTCTAATGCATCTATGTCTAGATTAATACTCCTCTCCTGACCATCAAAAATTGCTTGCATGGTTTCTGTAGCAGAGTGTCCATAAGTCATACTTAAAGAAGAAATAGAAGTATCTATATTATCTATTCCTGCCTCAATTGCCTTCATATTGGTTGCAGCTGACATTCCTGTAGTAGCATGTGTTTGCATATGTATCGGTATAGAAAGCGTATTTTTAAGATTTTTTACTAGATCATAAGCATCAAAAGGCCTCAAAAGGCCAGCCATATCTTTAATCGCTAGAGAATCTGCACCACAATCTTCTATCTTCTTTCCAAGGTCTAGCCAAGAAGACATATTGTGTACCGGACTAGTAGTATAGGCTATTGTGCCTTGTGCATGTTTTCCTATTCTTTTAACCTCTTTGATAGTGAACTCTATATTCTTGAAGTCGTTCAATGCATCAAAAGTTCTAAATATATCTATTCCATTTTCTGCAGATTTCTCTAAAAATTTTGACATGACTTCTTCTGAGTAGTGCTTGTATCCAACTAAATTCCTTCCTCTTATAAGCATTTGTTGGGGAGTATTAGGCATTAAAGCTTCAAAGGTTCTTAGTCTTTCCCAGGGGTCTTCATTTAAATATCTTATACAGGCGTCATATGTAGCTCCTCCCCATGTTTCCATAGACCAGTAACCAACTTTATCAAGGAGTGGAATAATAGGAACTAGGTCTCTTAAAGGTACCCTAGTTGCCAATATTGATTGTATGCCATCTCTAAGGACTACTTCTGTTATTCCTATCTTTTTAGATTCATTCATAGCGCGTACATATATTATAAACTTTCTAAAATTAACGACAAAAGAATTGCTGCTACCATTAGTTTCCCTTTTATAACCAAGAAAATATTAAATTTATTTTTCAATAGGAAAGTTTATTTCCCATTCTCCATAACCCCCTGACATAGAATAAACTTTATGAAATCCCATTCTTTTAATGTTTTCTCCTGCCAAAGCAGACCTAAAACCTCCCTGACAATAAAGAACTATTTCGCTGTCTAAATCTTGAATTATTTTCATAATATCTCTTTCTATTATTCCTTTACCCAAATAAATAGATCCAGGAATTCTTCCGTTATTCCATTCGCTTTCTTCCCTGACATCAATTAAAAAAAAGTTATCTTGTTTTTGTAATTTCTGGTTAACCTGATGTATATCTATTTCTGGTACTTTCTCCAAAGCTTCCTCTACCAGTTGCAGGAATGCATTATTGTGAATTTTCATATCTTAAATCCTTAACTATAGGCCCTAATCGTTTTAGGCACATTCGTTGTAATTGATTTTAGTCCCATTTCTCTATATTTTCTTGCTTCTTTTGGGTTATCTACTGTCCACACATGTATATCTATATTTCCATTAAAAGAATTTATAAATTTATTATTAAATTTTCTATGATTTTGTACCCCTATACCATCTACATCCATAGATAGAACTTTCCTTGGAAGTGCGTTTAAATCAGAATCAGATAAGTGATCAATGCTAATTAAGAAGTTTGTTTTTATCCAAGGAAATCTACTTTTTACAATTTTTATAACCTCTTCATTAAAAGAAATTATAGAAATATCTTCTTTTCTATTTATTTCTATATTTAGTATTTCCTCTAGAGGATCAATAATTTCTATTCCTGTCTTTATCTCAATAAATAACTTTTTCCCCCTGCATAATTCTATAACTTCTTTTATACTTGGTGCTTTTTCTTTCTTAGGCCATTCTTTCATATATTTTGCTACATTAATATTTCTTATCTCCTTTTCAGTAGCCTGTGATATCTCCATATCTTTCTTACCAGTTCTTAAAGCATTTGAATCATGCATACAAATTACCTGAAAATCTCTGGTAAGCCTTACGTCAACTTCAACCCCATCTGCCTCTTGTTTGAATGCTTCTTTTATAGAAGCTAAAGTGTTCTCAGGTGCATCGAAGGAAGCCCCTCGATGACCTATTATTTCAATCATCTAATCCCAAGATAGAGCACCGCCTGTCTGATATTCTATGACCCTTGTTTCAAAAAAGTTCTTTTCTTTTCTAAGGTCCATAATTTCAGACATCCAAGGAAATGGATTGGTTGCTCCTTCAAATTCTTCTTCCAAGCCTATCTGGACGAGCCTTCTATTGGCTATGAATTGGAGGTATTCTTCCATCATGTTAGCATTCATTCCCAATATACCTCTAGGCATGGTATCTTTAGCATATTGAACCTCTAACTCAGTTCCTTCTAAAATCATTTGCGCAGCTTCTTGACGCATTTGTTCGTCCCAAAGGTGAGGATTTTCTATTTTAATTTGATTAATCATATCTATGCCAAAGTTTAGGTGCATAGACTCATCTCTGAGTATATATTGAAACTGTTCTGCTGTTCCTGTCATTTTATTTCTTCTTCCCATAGAAAGAATCTGAGTAAATCCACAATAGAAGAATATACCTTCTAGGACACAGTAGAAAGCTATTAAGTTTTTTAGTAACAACTTATCAGTTTCATCTGTGCCTGTTTGAAAGCTAGGATCAGAAATCTCTTTTGTATATTTCAAGCCCCAAGAAGCCTTTTTTGCAACACTTGGGATTTCCCTATACATATTAAATATCTCTCCTTCATCCATCCCTAAAGATTCTATGCAATATTGATATGCGTGTGTATGGATAGCTTCTTCAAAGCTCTGTCTTAATATGTATTGCCTACACTCTGGGTTTGTTATCAACCTATAAATAGCAAGCACCAAGTTGTTAGCTACAAGTGAGTCAGCAGTGGAGAAGAACCCAAGATTTCTCATTACAATAAGCCTTTCATCTTCTGTTAGACCTTCATTTGATTTCCACAGAGCTATGTCAGTTGTCATGTTGATTTCTTGTGGCATCCAGTGATTAGCACTACCGTCAAGATATTTTTGCCAAGCCCAATCATACTTAAATGGAACTAGTTGATTTAAATCAGCTCTACAATTTATCATTGCTTTGTCATCTACCTGAACTCTCCCTGCCAGGCCTTCCAATTCTTCTTCTCCTTCTTTTGTATCGAGATTCTGAATTGCGTCTTTAGCCTGTTTTGCTCTATTGCTAGTTTCTGTGGAAGTAAAATTTTCTGGTTTTTCTTCTTCATTAACAAGTTCCGGAGCCTTTTGCAGGATTTCTTTCTGGCCTTGCAGGGGTTGTGGTGTTTTTTCAGATTCGTCGTATTCGTCCCAATTTAACATTTTTTCTCCTTTTCTTACTGACAAGCTTCACAGTCTGGATCTAAAACTGAACAGGCTGATGGAGCTGTTGTCTCTGGTTGTGGTGCTTCGGGCGGAGCTGTTGCGGATACAGCATTTAGCTCTCCGGTTGCAATAGTTGATTTTTCTGCGGTTGTAGCTGATCTTGATCTTAGGTAGTAGGTTGTTTTTAAGCCCCTAAGCCAAGCCATGCGATACATGATGTCTAATTTTTTCCCGCTTGGTTCATCAATATAAAGATTCAATGATTGACTTTGATCTATCCATTTTTGTCTTCTGCTTGCCGCATCTATTAACCACCTAGGTTCAATATCAAAAGCTGTAGCATAGAGCTTTTTTGTTTCTTCTGGAATTCTGGAAATATCTTTTACACTCCCATCATAGTATTTAAGATCATTTATCATTACAGAGTCCCAAAGCCCTAATTTTTTTAGGTTTTCTACCATAGGAATATTAGTTACAGTGAATTCTCCAGATAGGTTAGATTTCACATAAAGGTTTTGGTAAGTAGGTTCAATTGATTGAGAGACTCCAGTTATATTAGCTATTGTTGCTGTTGGTGCAATTGCCATAACATTAGAATTTCTCATGCCTTGTTTTTTTACTTTCTTTCTCAGACCATCCCAATCCATAGTGGAGCTTTCATCAAGATCTAGATAGTCTTCTCCTCTGCTCTCTTTTAATAACTTTATAGAATCTATAGGGAGTATTCCTTGACTCCATAGAGATCCTTCATAGGATTCATATGTCCCTCTTTCTTTAGCTAGATTACTTGATGCTTTGATGGCGTAGTAACTCACAGCTTCCATTGACCTATCTGCAAATTCTACAGCCTCTTCTGAAGCATAGGGGGTTTCTAACATGTATAAAGCATCTTGGAAGCCCATGATGCCTATACCTATTGGTCTATGTTTCATATTTGATGTTTCTGCTGCCTTTACTGCGTAGTAATTTATATCAATCACGTTATCTAGCATTCTTATTGCTGTATTTATTGTCTTTTCTAATTTCTCTTCATCCATCTGACCACCTTTGATGTGGTGAGTTAAGTTTACAGACCCAAGATTGCAGACTGCGATTTCATCTTGGCTTGTGTTTAGGGTTATTTCAGTGCAGAGATTAGAAGAGTGCACAACCCCTATGTGTTGTTGAGGAGACCTAAGATTACAAACATCCTTGAAGGTAATCCATGGATGGCCAGTTTCAAACACCATGGAAAGCATTTTTTTCCATAGCTCCTTAGCTTCTACTTTTTTATAGAACTCTATTTCTCCTGTTTCTGTTTTTGCCTCGTACTCTTCATATTTCCTTTCAAATTCTAATCCATATAGGTCGTGTAGATCGGGTGTATCACTTGGAGTAAACAATGTCCATGGTTTGTCTTCCGATACTCTCTTTAAGAATAAGTCAGGGACCCAGTTGGCTGTGTTCATATCATGAGTTCTTCTTCTGTCATCTCCTGTATTCTTTCTAAGTTCTACAAACTCTTCTATATCTACATGCCAGGTCTCTAAATATGAGCATACTGCTCCTTTTCTCTTTCCTCCTTGATTGACAGCCACAGCAGTATCATTTACTACTTTTAGAAAAGGAACAACGCCTTGAGATTTTCCGTTTGTTCCTTTTATTTGAGACCCTAGTCCTCTTACAGGAGTCCAATCATTACCCAGACCCCCAGCCCATTTGGATAACATTGCATTATCTTGGATTGCTCCGTAAATACCATGCAAGTCATCTGGTACTGTTGTTAAATAACAAGAAGATAGCTGTGAATGCTTTGTTCCAGAATTAAAGAGAGTGGGGGTAGAGCTCATATAGTCAAAACTAGAAAGAAGGTTATAGAATTCTATTGCCCTTTCTTCTCTTTTTTCTTCTCTTAGCGCAAGACCCATAGAGACTCTCATAAAGAAGACTTGTGGGAGTTCATACCTTACATCATTATCATGTATAAAATATCTGTCATAAAGTGTTTGAAGTCCTAGGTAAGTAAAGCTCCTATCTCTCTCGCTTTTTATGGCTTTTCCAAGTTTTTCTATGTCCATTTCTAAGAGCTCTGGATTTAGTATGTCGTTTTCTACTCCCTTTGCTAGAAAGCATCTTAATGCTTCTGGATATATTCCTTTCATTTCTTCTTGAGTTGCTTGTTTCTGCATTCCTAGATATGTTAAGGCTTCTGTTCTTAAATTATCTAAGAGTATCCTTGCGGTTACATAGGTATAGCTTGGTTCTTGTTCCACAAGAGTTCTAGCAGTCATTACCAAAGATGTTTTTACGTCCTCTATAGACACTCCGTCATACAAATTCTTATTTGCTTCTTCAAGAATGGTATTTCTGTCTGTCCCTTCCAGGCCTTCACAAGCTTCTGCTACCATTTTCTCTATCCTTTCCATATCAAGAGTTTCTTCCTGTCCGTCTTCAAGGGTAACTTTTAATGCTTCCTCTTCTATCTCCTCTTCTGTTTGTTGCTGTTTCCTTGCGAGCTTCCTCTCCTCTCTATACAAGACATAAGCCCTTGCAACTTTTTGCTCTCCTGTTCTCATGAGCTCTAGTTCTACTTGATCCTGAATTTCTTCTATGTGTAGGGTTCCTCCTGATGGCATTCTTCTTGCAAATGTAGTTGTTACAGCATTTGCTAGAGCGTTTACTTCATTATGGATTCTAGTTGAGGCCGCAGCTGCTCCTCCCTCCACAGCAAGAAAAGCTTTAGTGATTGCAATGGATATTTTTTCTGCATCATAAGCCACTACTGATCCATTCCTTTTTATTACTCTCATTTGTCCTGGAGCTATTGCTGGCCTTGGAAGTTCTATTTTTTCCTTGTTTTTTCTTTCTTTTATGGTTGTTTCTGAGGTAGTTTCCATATCTTTGCCTTTTTCTTTTATCCCTACATATTGTGTTTTTTTTATAACAGAGACACAAGATACTGTGTTTTTAACGAAATTTCAATACTATAAATACATAAAATTTCTGTGTATTTTTTGTGGATAAGTAATTGATAACTTTTTTATGTATACTAATTTCGGTTATGTCTAAATATATAATTGCTATTGATCAAGGCACAACAAGCTCAAGAGCTATTCTTTTTGATGAAGATACTCGGGTTCTAGATTGTAAGAATAGAGAATTTAATCAATATTTTCCTAAAGATGGATGGGTTGAACATAATCCGGAAGAAATATGGAGTAGTGTATGCTTTGTTGTAGAAAGCATTATTAATGAGAATAACTTGCGTGCAGAAGATATTGCTTCAATAGGAATTGCGAATCAAAGAGAGACAACGGTTGTTTGGGATAAGAATTCTGGCAAGCCTATCTATAATGCAATTGTTTGGCAGGATAGAAGAACATCAAAGATATGCGGAAATTACAACGGTTCTCAAGAAGACATCCATCTTAAAACAGGGTTAATTATTGATCCTTATTTCTCTGCTACTAAGGTTAAATGGATTTTAGAAAATGTAGAAGGGGCAAAAAGAAGGGCAAAAAATGGTGATCTTCTTTTTGGAACAATAGACTCATTTTTAATTTGGCGTTTAACTGAGGGGAAAATGCATAAGACAGATGCAACTAATGCTTCTCGAACGATGCTTTTTAATATTTGTGAAGGTAGTTGGGATAATGATCTTCTCACTCTTTTTGATATTCCTTCTTGTATTCTTCCTTCGGTAGAGAACAGCTCTACAAACTTCGGTAACACAAACTTGTTTAATGGAAAAATAAGAATAGGTGGTGTGGCGGGGGACCAGCAAGCAGCCTTAATTGGCCAAGCTTGTTTTGAAAAAGGTGATATAAAAAGTACTTATGGGACAGGCTGTTTTGTTTTAATAAATACAGGTAAAGATTTAGTAATGTCTAAAAATAAATTACTCTCAACCATAGCTTATAAATTAGATAACAAGATAACCTATGGTTTGGAGGGCAGTATATTTGTAGCTGGTTCTGCTATCCAATGGTTAAGAGATGAAATGAAGTTTTTTGCTCAGGCTAAGGATTCCGAAGCTTTCGTTAAAAAATCTAAAGACAACAATAATATTTATGTTATACCTGCCTTTACAGGACTAGGCGCACCATATTGGGATCCAGAAGCAAGAGGGGCAATATTTGGTATTACAAGAGATACTTCCAGAGAAGACATTACAAAAGCTACTATTGAATCTGTAGCTTTTTTAACGAAAGACCTATTTGAAGCAATGGCAACAGACAATGCTTCACTTAAGAATCTTAAGGTAGATGGGGGTATGGTATCTAATACATGGTTTTGTCAGACATTAGCAAATGAATTAGGGTCTGATGTATTTAGGCCTTCGAATGTTGAGACAACATCTCTAGGGGTAGCTTATTTAGCTGGTCTTGAGGCTGGTCTTTTTTCTTCTCTAGAAGATTTAAAGAACAACGAAGACGGGCAAACTTTTTCTCCAAAGGTTAGTAATGGTAAATATGAAGAGTGGAAGAAAAAACTATATAAAGTTCTAGAAAATTAAGTTGATTCAGACAGAAAAGCAAGGAGACCTTTTTGTACATGCAGCCTGTTAGCCGCTTGTTTCCAAACCAAACTTTGGGGGTGGTTTAACATATCTTTGCTTATCTCCTGTCCCTTATTAGCAGGAAGACAATGTAAAAAGTAGCAATTTTTACTCGCTAGTCTTAAAACTTCAGGATTGATTTGATATTGTGAGAAATCTTTTTCTCTTTCTACTCTATCCTTTTCATCACCCATAGAGACCCATACATCTGTGGCTATTACATCTGCTCCATTAACTGATTCTTGTAAGGATTCACTAAATGAAACATTCTTACTTATTAAATCTTGAGCATGATATTTCACAGGGCAGGCTACATGTAAATTAAAGCCAAGTACCTTTGCTGCCTCAATATAGCTAAAGCAGACATTGTTTGGATCACCCGCCCAGCAAACTTTCATATTTTTTAGATTTAAGCCTTCTTCAGTAAGTGTGAGTAGGTCAGCAAGAATTTGGCAAGGATGAGATAAATTACTTAGCCCGTTTATCACTGGACAGCTTGAGTTTTCTGCAAATTTTGTTTGAGTGATATGGTCTAAGGTTCTTAAGACTATAAAGTCAGCATAAGAACTTATTACCTTTGCTGTTTCTTCAATAGATTCTCCTCTAGATATTTGAAGATCTTCTAAAGATAGAAAGCTAGCTCTTCCGCCTAATTGATTCATTGCAACTTCAAAGGAGACTCTAGTTCTGGTTGAAGATTTTTCAAAAATAAGTGCTAAATATTTATTTTGCATTAAGTTTAAAGATTGATTAGTACTTTTGAGATCAATTGATTTTTCAATAATACTCAAGATTTCAAGATTACTAATGTCACTTAAATTTAAAAAATTTCTACTCATGTTAATTTTTAAAAAGGTTGCGCACTATATAGGTTATTAATCCTAAGATCAATTGTGATATGCTTCATGACTTTGATAAATAATGAAGCAAAAGGATGAGCAGATATAAAGTCAAAACTTTAAGCAATATTGCCCAAATTGGGCTCGAAAGATTATTACGTTCAAATTGTGTTCTCAACAAAGACGAAAGAGATCCTGATGGTATTTTAATACGAAGTACAAGATTTGATAAAAGGGAGCTTACTTCTGGACTCAAAGCTATATCTAGAGCTGGAGTTGGTGTTAACAATATTCCTGTAAAAGCTTGCACTGAAGAAGGTATAGTTGTTTTTAATACTCCTGGAGCAAATGCAAATGCTGTTAAAGAATTAGTTCTTGCTGGACTTATGCTCTCTTCAAGAAATATTTTTTCAAGTATAGATTTCGTAAACCAACTAGATCATTTAAAAGATATGTCTGACTTAGAGCCTTATTTAGAAGAAAATAAGAAACAATTTAAAGGCAAAGAGTTAGCTGGTTCTAATCTGGGTGTAATAGGGCTAGGCTCTATTGGTTCAAAAGTTGCAAGAATGGGTGTAGCTTTAGAGATGAACGTTTTAGGATATGACCCTGCCTTATCGGTTGAAGCAGCATGGAAATTACCCAGTGAAGTTACCCCTGTAGAAAACCTTGAACAATTATTTAAAGAATCTAACTTTATTTCTATCCATATCCCATCTTTGGAATCAACAAAAGGAGTTATTAATAAGGAACTGTTCAAGTATTCTAAGGATCTATCTCTTCTCAATTTTGCTAGAAATGAAGTAGTAAATACTCATGATGTTTTAAAACATCTTGATGCGGGTAATTTATCTTCTTTTATAACAGATTTTCCGACACCGGCTTTAATTAATCGAGCTAATGAAAAGAAAGATGTTATTTTACTTCCACATATTGGAGCAAGCACTTCGCAAGCAGAAGAAAATTGTGCTGTAATGGCAGTAGACCAGTTAATTGATTTTTTAGAAAATGGAAATATAAAAAACTCGGTCAATTTCCCTGGTGTTCAGCTACCCAGAACTACTTCAGATAGAATTGCTATTACTAACAAAAATGTACCTGCTATGATTGGACAAATAGCAACCAAACTAGGTGAACTAGGTCTTAATATAGTTGATATGACGAATGTAAGCAGAGGAGACATAGCGTACAACCTAATCGATGTTGAAAATGAAGTGAATGAACAATCTGTAATGACCCTATCTAAGATTGAAAATATTATTAATATTAGATTAATAAATTAGGTTAAGATCCACTATCTCTTAACCTATTGAAAACACTAAAATTGAATCTTAATTTGTTTAAAAAATGTTCTTTTTGACGAATATTTAATAAAATTATTCACAAAATAAGAAAAATTAATGCTCTTTACTTAGTTTTTTTTATTTTTTATTAAAGAATTGTTTAAGAATTGACCAACTTTTCTAAGTTATTGTTTTTAAAAGAAAATATTTTTTTGTTTAATTTTTCATCAATTTCCTTAAAATCTCTTGTACATATACCTTAGATATTTAAGTTGCACTTATCCCAATACTTATCCACAGTAATTGTGGATAAATTTAAATTATAAATTTAATCTGTTATATGATTGGTAAAATAATAAATATATCTAGATTTATGGTAAAAAAAGTACTAGAAATTCTTGATCCTTCCTGGCTTGAATATTTACAAGAGGAATTCTCTAAGGAATACATGGCTTCTCTGAGTAAATTTCTAAATAAAGAAAAGCAAAATGGTAAATTAATATATCCTCCTTCAAAGGAAATATTTAAAGCATTAGAGTTATGTACATATAAACAGGTTAAAGTAATTATTTTAGGACAGGATCCATATCATAACCAAGGTCAAGCTCATGGGTTAGCCTTTTCAGTTAATGAGCAAATACGAATACCGCCATCTTTACATAATATTTTTAAAGAAGTTAATTCCGACTTGGGAATAGCTGTACCTGAAAAGGGTTGTTTAAATAAATGGGCAACTCAGGGGGTTCTTCTGTTAAATAGTGTTATGACTGTCCAGGCTAACAGTCCAGGCTCCCATGCAAACAAAGGCTGGGAAAGATTTACTGACAAAATTATTGAAAATTTAAATAAAAAATCACACCTAGTTTTTATGCTTTGGGGGAATTATGCAGCACAGAAGGCTTCTTTAATAGACAAATCAAGACATCTTGTACTAAGAGCGTCGCATCCGTCTCCTTTTTCTGCAGCTAAAGGATTTTTTGGATGTAAGCATTTCTCAAGATGTAATGACTACCTGAAGAGTAAAAACAAAACAGCTATAGATTGGAACATTAATTAACCAATCTCATTTCACAGTCAGCATTCTCAAAGAAAACAATAGATTCTTTAGTTTTTGAGGTTATCAAGAATAAATTTTTGTTTTTTGACGAGTAAGATGAAACTATGGATCCTATTTTTTTGTTTTCTTTATTTATTATCTTACCGTTAATCGCACGTTCAATTTTTTCTGATTCATATAAAAGCAAATTAGGTAATTTTTTAGCTCTATATTGCATTCGAGCAATAATTTCTTGCCCGGTATAACACCCTTTCTCAAAATCTACTCTACCATTTAAATGGTAACCAAGTTCATGAGGTAAATAAACTTCTGATATATCTTTTGAGATTTCAACATTCTTATTGATTAAGTCCTGCTCTAGCCAGTCTTGAATAGAACCAGTAGAGTCCTTTTGTACTTTTTCAATTTGGTTTTTTTTATCGTTTATATAAATTCCTAAATCCAACCCTTTAAAGGGTAAGTAATAAGAATTTTCAGAGAAATACTTCAATTCTTCGGATATACCCTCTTTAAATAACTGTTTAAAAAGATATTTATCTATTCCATAACATTCAAGCTCTGTCTCTATATTCATTTTAGTTTTGTAAAAAGGAGAGAAATTCTCTAGATTTTTTAAACTCTTCTCTATGAGGTCTTCTTTTAAAACCATATAAAAAGCTTCTTCATCTGTTTGTTGGTCTTGAAAGATGTAAAATGAACTTATGACTCTTCCTTTATGGTTACACATAGCTCCTTTTAAAAAATTATCTTTCTTTAACTTTTCCATGTCACAAGTCAATTGTCCCTGCAACATTTCTTTAGAGCCAGACCCAGAAATAAATAACAATTTAAAATGATCAAGTTTAAAAAATCTTTTATTATTCACATTGTTATTATAGGACAAGAACGTTGAGCTATTCATATAAAAAAATATTATGGCAATGTAGAAGGGGTTTATGGGAATTAGATTTAATTCTTATCAACTTTGTAGAGAACAGTTTTGATGATTTAACTGAGAGAGAGATTGAATCCTTTCAAAAACTTTTGTCTCTTGAGGATGTAGATCTTTTAAACATTTTTGTACATAAAGTTATTCCTGAGGAGAAGGATATATCTGCTTTATGCGAGAAGATTCTTTTTCAAACTACTAAAAATGTCTAAAGATATTCTAATTGCTGATATAGGCGCGACTAATGCTAGATTGGCTATTAGTAACGGAAAGTCTTATTCAGACTCCAAAATTCTTAAGCTACATAAATTCAATTCTTTAATTGAATTAATTGAATCTTATTTAGAAAAAGTATCAGTTTCAAAAGCAATTATCGGAGTAGCTGCACCTATAATGGGCGATCAGATTACTTTTATTAATTCCCCTATATCTTTCTCTATAAGTAAAATAAAAAACAGTCTCTTTCCAGGAGGACTAGAAGTATTTAACGATCTAGAGCTACAAGCTTATGCTCTCGAAATTCTAGAAGAAAAAGACTTTAATTATTTAGGAGAAACTAAAGAAGGATTAAAAGGCCCTAAATTATTAGTTTCACCAGGAACTGGTTTAGGTTTGGCAGGCCTGACAGAACTAGGTGAGGTAATTTCTACTGAAGCGGGACATTTAAACGTGATTGATAATCATGACAGTATAAATATTCTTATCCAAGCCTTTTTAAAAAGATTTTCTAGATATCCAACATATGAAGATATTTTATCAGGCAAAGGGATAGAGTTTGTTTATGAAAGCCTGATGGGACCAAAACGGGAAAAGCTTAATAGTGAAAAGATTATTTCCAATCCTGAGAATATTGAAACTCTTTATCAGATTAAATTAATAATTCTTCATATGTATGCTACTTTTTTGAGAAGCGCATGTCTTATGTGGGGCGCACTTGGAGGAGTTTATTTATCTGGATCTATAACTAATTCACTTTTTTCAAATTTTGATACTTCAGAATTCAGAAAGAATTTTCAACAAAGTAAAAAAATGAAACATCTTCTAAAAATGACTCCTTTAATTCATGTTGCAAGGAATGATTTAGGATATCTTGGGGCTATAAATATTATTAATAAAAGAGGATATTAGAACTTTTTTAATATAATGCTGTCAAAAGTAAATAATTTATGACTAAAACAAAAAAGGACACAGATCTATCTTTAGTCCTAAGAGTGAAGCAGGGCGATCTTAGGGCTTATGATCTGCTTGTAAAAAAATATCAATCAAGGCTCCTTTCCTTAGCTTATAAATATGTATCAGAAATATCTTCTGCTGAAGATATAGTCCAAGAATCTTTTATTAAGGCCTATAAATCAATAAAAAGCTTTAGGCAAGATAGCTCTTTCTATACATGGATTTACAGAATAACTTCAAATACAGCAATTAATTATATTTCTTCAAAAACCAAAAAAAATGAAAAGTCCTTTTCGGAGTTTAATACTCTAGATATAGGAGAAAGATTTGAAGAGCTTTCAACTGAATCTGGGTTAGAGAATATTTTTGAAGAAGAACTAATTACTAAAATTGACAATATCCTAAGTAGTTTACCTCAGGAAACAAAAAATGCATTTCTAATGAGAGAATATGAAGGAAAGACTTATGAAGAGATAGCACAAATAATTGATTGTCCTATAGGAACAGTTAGATCCAGAATATTTAGAGCAAGAGAGATTCTATCGAATGAACTAGAGCCTTTTCTTTATGAAAAGGATAATAAACAAGTTAATTAGAAATGGGTGTAAACAGAAATATGAAAGAAAAATTATCTGCTTTATCTGACGGAGAGCTATCAGATTTTGAAACAAGAAGGTTATTAGATGAGATAGATCGAGATCCTGAACTAATAGATTTTTGGAATAAAATAAACTTAGTTAAAGATTTAATTAATAAATCTGAACTTACACACAAAAATATAGATATTTCGGAATATGTTAAGAATGAATTGTCTTTAAAAAAATTAACTAAAGAAAGTTCACACCCTAAGCAAAAAAAAGATTACAACGTAATTTTTGGTTCAGCAATTGGAGGCTTTACATTAGTTATTGCCATGTTATTTCTTCCTCCATTCCAGGAAGATACTTTCTCCACAATGGCTTCTAAAGAAATTGCCAGTTCTATAGCAAGTCCGCAGGCTATAGACCTATTGAATAAGTCTTTAGAAGGTGTTGATGTAAGGTTCAAGGATTTCTCTTACAACAGGGAAGGAAAGATTCTCGCTAATTTTATTGATCCGACTTCAGGTAATAATTTTAAAATAAGCCTTTCTCCTCTAACTAGAGGCCTTAATCTTAATGAAAAGAGTCCTGCAAAGTTAGCTTATATAAAGACAACCAAAGGAACTTATATTATTTCAGTAAGTGGCAATATAACCGATGAAAAAAAAGCTAAAATACTTCAAAATGCCAGTTTTGTAACTATAAACAGATGAATTTTAAACACATGAAAGTATATAAACTATCTATCTTAATTTTGTATAGTATTCTTTTTGGATTAATACACGCTAAAGACCTGCCTAACTTTTCTGAGCTTGTTGAGGAATCGTCACCTGCAGTAGTAAATATTACTAGTGAAAGAGTAGTAGATTTTTCTAGGAATGGTTTCAATGATCCTAGATACGAAGATTTCTTTGAAAGATGGTTTTTTGGTGACCCAAGAGGCAGGGATCAAAATCAACGACAAATAGCTAAAGGTTCAGGCTTTATTATTTCAGAAGATGGTTATCTACTAACAAATAATCATGTAGTAGAGGGGGCAGAAGAAATAAAGGTCACTTTAGGAGATAGAAGAGAGTTTCTAGCTGAAATAATAGGCACAGATAAAAGATCTGATGTTGCTTTGTTGAAGATAGAAGCTAAGAAGCTACCTAAACTAAGAATAGGCAGCTCAAAGGATTTAAGAGTTGGAGAATGGGTTGCAGCTATAGGCTCGCCTTTTGGTTTTGAATTTTCAGTTACTGCAGGAATAGTAAGTGCAAAGGGAAGAGGCTCTCAGCTCAGCGACAATTCTTATGTTCCCTTCATACAGACTGATGTAGCTATAAATCCTGGTAATTCTGGAGGACCGCTTTTTAATCTCAATGGAGAAGTGGTAGGTATAAATTCCCAAATCTATTCAAAGTCTGGTGGTTATATGGGAGTATCTTTTGCTATCCCAATAGATTATGCAATGGATATAGCTGATCAACTCAAAAACTCTGGAGAAGTCTCAAGAGGTTGGTTAGGGGTAAGCATACAAGAGGTTACATCAGAATTAGCAGAATCTTTAAATATGGATATTCCAAAGGGGGCTTTTATTTCGCAAGTCATAGAAGGAAGCCCTGCTGATGAAGCTGGGTTAAAGGAGGAGGATGTAATTCTTGAGTTTAATGGCGAAGAAATTATTTATGGTTCTGACCTACCTCAGACTGTGGGCTCTATAAAGCCTGGCACTAACGTTAGCTCTTCTGTACTAAGAGGAGGAATTATGAAGAATATAAGAGTGAAAGTGGGAGAATTGCCCCAAAACCCGACTTCTTATTCTTCTTCTCCAACAGAAAACAAACTAGGGATAGTACTAAAAAATCTTCCAGATGACTCTCCTGAGAAAGGAGTAGTGGTAAGTAGCATAGACATCCAAGGGGTTGCCTATCAAGCAGGTATAAGAATTAATGATATCATTTATTCAATTCAAGGAAATCGAATCTCATCTATTGATGAATATGCAACCCTTATCTCTGCTTATGAAGAAGGGGATTATGTTAGATTAGGAGTTTTACGTAATGGCGTTAGAACTGCTATTCCTTTAAAACTTACCAAATAACCTTCTAGACGGTATCATTCCTTTTATATAAGGAATTTATTGTGGAAATAAGAAATTTTTCAATAATTGCACATATTGATCATGGTAAATCTACTCTAGCAGATAGAATTATTGAACATTGTGGAGGACTTTCTTCTAGAGAAATGTCTGAACAAGTCTTAGACACTTTAGAGCTTGAGAAGGAAAGAGGTATAACAATCAAAGCCCAAACTGTAAATCTTATGTATAAGTCCCAAGCCAATAAGGAGTATCAGCTAAATCTTATAGACACACCTGGTCATGTAGACTTTTCTTATGAAGTTTCGAGGTCTTTATCTGCTTGTGAAGGCGCTATTTTGTTAGTTGATGCTTCTCAAGGTGTAGAGGCTCAAACACTTTCTACTTGCTATAGTGCTGTTGAAGAAGGATTAACTATAATACCCGTATTAAATAAAATTGATCTCCAACAGGCAGACCCAGACAAGGTTAAAAAGGAAATTGAAGAGATAGTAGGAGTTGAAGCAAAACTAGCTCCTAGTATTAGCGCTAAAGTGGGTATTGGTATAGAAGAAGTTTTAGAAGAGGTAGTAAGAAAGGTTCCGCCTCCAATTATTAAAGATGAAGAGCCCCTACAAGCTTCAATTATTGATTCCTGGTTTGATAATTATTTAGGTGTGGTCTCTTTAATTAGGGTAGTAAGAGGTTCTTTAAAGATAGGTGAAGTTATAGAGGTATTTTCTAGAAAAGAGAAATATACAGTTGAAAAATTAGGCGTTTTTACCCCAAAAAGCAAAGAATTATCTGAGCTAAGATCAGGACAAGTGGGTTTCTTATGTGCCAGTATAAAAGATATTCGCGGTGCTCCTGTTGGAGATACAATTGTTAAAGCAAATAGTAATGCTGCAAGTTTACCTGGTTTTAAAGTAATCAACCCTCAAGTTTATGCAGCGATTTTTCCTCAATCAGCTGATGACTTTGAATCCTTTAGAGAGGCTTTAGAGAAGTTATGTATCAATGATGCTGCATTGAAGTATGAACCAGAGCAATCAGAAGCCTTAGGGGCTGGATTTAGGTGTGGTTTTCTTGGCACACTTCATATGGAAATTGTATGTGAGAGACTGAATAGAGAGCATAGTATAGATTTAATAGCCACAGCACCTACAGTAGCTTATGAGGCTATTACCAAAGAGGGAGAAACACTTAGAGTAGAAAACCCTAGTTCGATGCCCGAGGCGAATAAAATAAAAGAAATAAGAGAACCTATAGTAAGAGCTAATATGCTGGTTCCTCAAGAATATATAGGTAATGTTATGAAATTATGCAACGAAAGAAGAGGAAAACAAATAAATATGAGGTATGTAAGTGGACATGCCGATTTAGTCTATGACATTCCTCTAAGTGAGGTTGTAGTAGATTTCTTTGATAAACTTAAATCTGTCAGTCGAGGGTATGCTTCATTAGATTATTCTTTGGACCATTACAAGACAGCAGATGTTATAAAATTAGATATATTATTAAATGGAAGTAAAGTTGATGCTCTTGCTCATATGGTTCATAAATCGGTTGCTAACCAAAAAGGCAAGAATATTACGGAGGCATTAAGAGAAGTAATTCCACGTCAACAGTTTGATGTTGCAATACAGGCAGCAATAGGAGGTAAAATTATTTCTCGTCAGACAGTTAAGGCATACAGAAAGAATGTGACCGCTAAGCTTTATGGAGGAGACGTTACAAGAAAGATGAAACTCCTTGAAAAACAGAAAGCAGGTAAAAAGAAAATGAAGAATATAGGTAGGGTTGAAGTTCCGCAAGATGCGTTTTTATCTGTCTTAAAAGTGAAGATTTAAATGGATATAGTGCTTATTGTCTTAGTTACTCTAGAAGTATTGGGGTACTTTTTATGGATCTTTTTTACGCAGAAAAAGCAATCTTCAAGAAGAGATATTGTAAGTTCTTTAATGTTTATAGTTGCTTTGGTTATTCTTTATAAAGTTTTCACGCTTAATTTAGATTTTGGACTGGTTTTGATAATAGGAACATGTCTTGCAGGTATCTCTTGGGCCCTAGGACATGTTGTATCTATTAGTGATCTGAGAGAAGAGAGTAGATCGTACTTTCTAATCCTCCTAATAATTACCTGTATCAGATCCTTTACCTATGAGCCTTATCAAATCCCAAGCAGATCAATGGAGCCAGGTCTTCAAATAGGAGATTTTGTTTTAGTAAATAAGTTTGTATATGGACTTAAATTTCCAGGAACAAATAATCTAATAACAGAGTTAAGAAAGCCTAAAAGGAACGAAGTTGCGGTGTTTTATCCTCCTCATACTATTTGCTCGCGCTCTCCTTTAGATGCAAGACCTGACCTTGATAAACTTAGCTTACAAGAAGGTCAACTATTTCTTAGTAGATTCTCGGCCTTACAAGACGATAGATGTACTGCTTCCGGTATAAAATATGTTAAAAGAATTATAGGTATTCCTGGAGATAAAGTGATTCTCAAGGGTTATGAGTTATGGATAAATGATAAAAAAATAAGTAAAGTCTTTCTTAAGAATTTAGATAATAAAATAATTTATGAAGAAACTATCAATAACTTAAAACACTTTATACAGCTTGATGGTTCTAACAAATTAGAAGAGTATAAATGGCAAGTACCTGAAGGAAAATATCTAGCGATTGGTGATAATAGAGATAATAGCCTTGATAGTAGGTCTTGGGGATACTTTTCAGAAGATCATTTAGTCGGAAGAGCGGATTTTATATGGTTACATTGGCCCTCTTTTGCGGAATTACCAAGCCTTAGAAGAAACGGAAAGATAAATTAATATAAATGGATAGACAGTTTAGCCTTGTTGGTTATAAATTTCGTAATCTAGACATCCTTGAGCTTGCCTTTACACATAGAAGTTATTCTAAAGATAATTTCGAGAGATTAGAATTCCTAGGAGATTCTATCCTTGATCTAGTTATAGGAGATATTTTATATAAAAAGTTTCCACATTTACCTGAAGGTAAATTAACTCAATTTAGATCTTCATTAACTAACAGAGAATGTTTAAATGAGATAGGAGAATCTATCGGTATAAAAGATTTTATTAAGCTAGGGAAGGGTGAAAATTTAGAAGAAAATTCTATCTTAGGTAATGTAGTAGAGGCTTTAATAGCCGCCATATATTTGGAATCAAGTTTTAATAAAGCCTATGAAATTGTAGAAAAAATATATCAATCTAGATTAAATAAATTACACGGGGTTGATGATCTGAAAGATGCAAAAAGTAAACTTCAAGAATATCTACAGCAGAAAAATTTACCTCTGCCAAATTACATTTTATTAAAAGAAGAGAGCATTAAAGATAAAAAATTATTTACTGTGAAATGTTCCGTAGCAAGTTTAAAATTAGAAGCCTGCTCTACTAAAAAGAGTCTTAAAAAAGCAGAGAAATCTGCTGCTTCCATGATACTTGAGAACCTTAAGGCATGACTAAAGAACCAAAAGGAGAGAAAGCTGGGTTTGTTGCGCTATTAGGTAGAACAAACAGCGGAAAATCCACCCTTCTAAATAGTATCTTAGGATATAAGCTCTCAATTACATCCAGAAAACCTCAAACCACAAGGAATAGGTTGATTGGAATAAAAACTAAAGAGCTAAATCAAACAATTTATGTTGATACTCCAGGTTTTCATTCGGATCACCAACGTCTTCTAAATAATACTATGAATAGAATAGCTAAAAATACTATTAATAATGTCGATATCATATTATTTATGGTTGACGTAAATAGAGTTACTCAAGAAGATATGAATTTGATTACTAGCCTTGGTAGAAATAATAATAATAAATTTTTGCTGTTGAATAAGGTAGATAAAACTAAAAACAAAGATAGAATTCTGCCACTAATTGATAAAGTTGCTTCTCTTACAAATTTTGACGAGATAATACCTATATCAGCTCTTAAAGGTGAGAATTTAGTTCTTTTAGAAGAGCTGATTGAGGAGTATCTACCTAAGGGGCCTCACTTATATCCTAAGGATCAAATAACCGATCTTTCTGAAAGGTTTTTAGTAAGTGAAATAATTAGAGAAAAATCCATTAATAGAGTAGGTGATGAAATTCCGTATAGGCTTGCAGTAATGGTAGAAGAATTTAAGCGAGTAAATTCTATTGTTTACATAGATGCAATTATTTATGTAGAGAAACGCAGCCAGAAGGGCATAGTAATAGGAAATTCAGGTAAAAAATTAAAATCTATAGGCACATCTGCAAGAAAAGAAATTGAAAATCTTTTAGACACAAAAGTAATGCTGAAAATGTGGGTTAAAATTAAACCTGGTTGGTCTGATAATGAAAAACTAATTAGCAATATGGGATATGGATCCAAGTAATTTATCTCTTGAGCCTGCTGTAGTAATACATACAAGAGCTTACAAAGAGTCAAGTTTAATAGTTGAACTTTTCACAAAAAATAAAGGAAGAGTTACTACCATAGCTAAGGGTGTTAAAAGGCCAAAAAATAGACTTAGATCTATCCTAACTCCAACATCAATTTTTTCATTAAGCACCTCTGGAAGAGGAGAAATGAAAAATATTATAAGTTGTGAGGTAGTAGAAGCATTTTTATTTAATTCTAAAGAGACTCTAAGTTCAATTTTTTATATCAACGAACTAATTTATAAGTTCTTTGAGAAAGAAGATCCTCATAAAGAAATTTTTTATCAATACTCATTATTACTTAGATCTTTATCAAGGGAATCCGACTTAAAGAATCTAGAGTATTTCTTAAGGATATTTGAATTAAAAATATTAAATGAAGTTGGCTATGGAATAAATTTAACTACTGAAGCTAATTCAGATCAAAGAATTGTTCCAAATAAATTTTATAGTTTTAATCCAGAAGAGGGTTTTAAGGAGTTTGCATTTAACAAAAACCAAGATAATGACCTTATTTTCCCTGGCCAAGATATAATTGATCTTGGTGAGGGTAATCTTGATAATTTATCAACGAGGAAAAGTTCTAAAATAATAACCAGAAAATCAATAGATTTACATTTAGGTAGTAGAAAAATAAATATTAGGAAATTTTTTAAACAACAGAAGATAAACAAATGATTCAAGGAATAGGCACAGATGTAATTGAAAAAACAAGAATTGAGAATATTTGTAAAAAATATGGAGATAAATTCATAAAGAAGATTCTATCTCCCTCTGAACAAAAAATATTTAAATCAAAAGTTAATTTTAAAAATCAAGTATCCTTTTTAAGTAACAACTTTGCAGCTAAAGAAGCTTTTTCAAAAGCTTTAGGCACAGGAATGAAAGGGATTGCGTTTAAAGAAATTGAAGTATTAAGACTTTCTAACGGAAAACCACAGATAAATCTTTCCGGCAATGTTAAGGATAAAGTTAAGCAATCGGGGGCTAAGAGATTCCATGTTTCTATTTCTGATACAGAAAATTTATCAATCGCGTTTTTACTGATTGAAAGTTAATGAAAATTCTTTTATTAGGCCCTCCAGGTTCTGGCAAAGGAACTCAAGCAGAGATAATATGCAATAATTTTAAATTACCCCATATCTCTACTGGTAATATGCTAAGGGAGGCGGTGGAGGCTAAGACGCAACTGGGTTTGAAGGCTAAATCTCTTATGGATGCGGGAATTCTTATTTCGGATGAAGTTGTTGTGGGTTTAGTTGAAGAAAGAATATCTAGGCCTGATTGCGCGGGTGGTTTTTTATTCGATGGATTTCCTAGGACAATTCCTCAAGCTGATGCGCTTTTAGATATAAACATTAACCTTGATATAGTTATAGAAATACAAGTTCCTGACCAGGAAATTATAAAAAGGATGTCAGGGAGAAGAGTGCACCCAGGATCAGGTAGGAATTATCATATAGTCTTTAATCCACCGCAGGTTGAAGGTGTAGATGACCATACAGGAGAAAAACTTATACAAAGGGAAGATGATAATCCTATAACTGTAAAAGATAGGCTAGAAGTATATAAAACTCAAACTAGCCCCCTTGTTAACTTTTACAAAACCAATCATAGTTTGGAATACATTGAAATTGATGGAACACAAATGCCAGAAGAGGTTGCAAAAGCTATTTCTTCATTTATTAAAAAATAATGCCTAATATATTAGCTATAGACACTTCTAGTGAAGTTTGTAGTTTAGCCCTAAAAATCGATGAAGAACTTTTCTCATTCCACAAATTAAGCCCTAGACAACATACAGAAAATATCATGAAGTTGATCCAAGATTTATTCAACGTTTCATGTTCAAAATTGTCAGATTTAGATGCTATAGCAGTTGGAATTGGTCCCGGATCATATACAGGAATTAGGTTAGCTTGTTCTACAGCCCAAGGACTAGCTTATAGTCAGAATTTACCTGCAATAGCTGTTTCTAGTCTAGAAATAATAGCTACATCTGCTTCAAAAATTTATTCTGATCACGATATGGTTGTATTATTAAAGGCTGATAGTAAGCATTTATATTTTAGTCATTTTGAACAAGCTAGTAATTCACTAGATCTAATACAAAAAGAAATAATCGAACCTTCTCAACTGGATATATCAAAATTTCCTGATAATACTGTCTTCTTAGGAAATGGATGTGAGATGATAAAAGAGCTTGATAATAAGAAATTAGTAGAAAATAACTACCCAGATGCAACTGTTCTCATATCTATAGCAGAAAGAGATCTTTTGAAAGGGAAAAAAGTTCTCCCGGAAAGAATACTTCCAGATTATCTTTCTGATGAAAAGGAATGGGAATCAAAGTTATAGGAATAGATGGAAATAGTTGAGATAATATTTTTGTCTATAATACAAGGAATTACAGAATTTCTTCCGATCTCTAGTTCTGGTCATCTTGTACTTTTTTCAAGTCTCTTTCTTCAAGAAGATCATGGAATGCTCTTTGATATTTCAGTCCATTTTGGCACTTTACTTGCAGCTTTAATATATTTTAGATCAGATTTATTTAATACGTTTAATGATTTGCAACTTAGAAAAACGCAAACTCCATCTGTAAAACTTTTTAAAAATTTATTATTAGCAACTCTTCCTATACTATTAATTGGCTACTTACTTAAAGAAATCATACAAAATAATCTTAGAATGCCAGCAGTTATAGGCTGGTCTTCTATAATTTTTGGGATACTTTTATACTTAACTGACAGATTTAAAGTAAAAGAGCTTAAAATTAGTGAGATGAACTCGTCGCAATCATTGTTTGTTGGTCTTTGTCAATGCTTTGCTTTAATTCCAGGAGCTTCCAGATCTGGAGTGGCAATAAGTGCTGGTCTTGTTATCGGTTTAAGTAGAGAAGATGCTTCAAGGTTTTCATTTCTTCTTGCAATACCAACCATTTTTTTTATAGCAATTTCATCAACCTTTGAGGTATTTTTACAACCCTTAGAACACGATCTAATATCATTATTTTTAGGCATATTGCTTTCTTTTGCGACAGCTTATTTAACTATAGATATTTTTCTTAAACTTATAGAGAAAATAGGATTTTTACCCTTTATAATTTATAGAACCATATTGGGCTTCGCCGTACTAATTTATTTAGTTTGATGACTATTGTTGTTACCCCTGAATATATTAAGTTTGAACATAAAGCTAAAAAAATAGCAGGAGACTTAAATCTAAACTATCAATCTAAAATCTTTTTTCCAAAAGAACAAAAGAAAGGCCTTTATTTTCTTGTAGTAAATGAAGACAAACCTTATCTGTTATCTTCATCAGGAACAGAGAAGCCAATTTATTGTAATTTCTTAGATTGGATGAAAGGGTCTTTTAAGTCAAACTTAAGTAGGTGTTTAAAGGGGGTAAGAAAAGATCCTTTCATAGTAGACGCTACCGCAGGTTTCGGTCGTGATGCTATAGAGCTTGCTCGGCATGCAAGAAAAATAATATTAGTAGAGAGAGAGAAATGGCTAGTTTTTTTAATTAAAAATTCTCTTGTTAATTCCCCTGATAACTCAATTTTGCAAAAGGTTGAGGTACTAAATATGGATTCAAATAAATACCTTTCTTCTTTAACTAGTTTACCTGATGTTATATATCTAGACCCAATGTTTGTAGAAGAGTCTTTATCAAAAGCTAAAAAACACCTTCAGCTTTTAAGAGAAAATACCACAAGAGCTTGCAATAAAAACCTTCTCTCTTTATCGCTTAGTAAGGCGAAGGACAGGGTGGTTGTTAAGAGACATAAGAAACAAGAATATCTTGAATCAAAGAACCCCACATACAGTATAAAAGGTAAAGTAATTAGATTCGATGTCTATAAGGTCTAGCTATATTTGAAATAGCCTTGAAATAATAATGCTTCGTGGAGTCCTCTTTAGGTGACATTAGCTCACCCTCTTTAGTCTTATTTATTATATTCTCTGTAAGTAGTATGTTTGCGTATTGTGACAAATCAAGCTTATCAAGGTCTTGGTTTAAGAATAATTTTTCTTTTATTGATTTAAATTCTTTTTTCATAGCCTCTTCTAGCTTTTCAAGATTTAAAGATTTAAATTTTTCTATTAAATAACAAATTACTGCATAGATAATAACAAATTGAATAATATTGTTTTGATAGAAAGTAAGCATGGCTATTTCCTCTTTATTTGGCCTAAAGATCATCTCTTCATTATGGCTTTCTTCTTTAATAAGCCTTAATTTTACAGTTTTTTTAACAACTTCCTTTGGGTTGCTAGTGACTATCCAAGCTAAATAGTTAGGGTTTTGTTTTATTAAATTGCTAAATAAAGATATCCTTCTACATAGGTCTTTCATGTTTAAGGCTCTGTTTGAATCACTCAATATACTTAGAGCAAATAAACTGCTACTAGTTACAACAGAATTTGCATTTATAGACTCCATAATTTTATAAGCTAGGCTTGATGTTGCTTCTTTTAACCAATCGGGCTTTTCTTTATTTGAATCAATTAAGTAATCACCTTTATTTAAATCGTCTTTTAAAAAATTCTCTAAATCTATAGGAGTAGAAAAACTAATATATGCTGAACCCAAATGATTTCTAAAATCCCTAAAAACTTTTATGGGATCTATTATGCTTTCCTTTATTTTTTCTTTACCGCTTAGCTCTGCAATGTAGCTCTTACTTTCTAATAACTTTTCATAGCCTACATAGACTGGAACTACTTTAACGCCAACAGTTTTTGTTGATGAAAAACTATGCACTACCATAGATAGCAAGCCTAACTTTGGCACAAGTGATAATCCAGTTCTGCTCCTCCCTCCCTCTATAAAAAACTCTACAGAATTTCCTCTAATCATTAAGTTCTTTAGATGTTGAAAAAAAATTTCAGAATAAAGCTTATTTTGTAAGAAAGATCTTCTAATAAATAGAGCGCCTGCTCGTCTTAAGACACTTCCTACTATTGGTATGTTTAAGTTATTTCCTGCTGCAACTTGAGGAACCATAAGCCCTTTGTCCATCAAAAGGTAAGATAATGCAATATAGTCAATATGGCTTCTATGACAAGGAACGTAGATTAATGAATTATCTATTGAAGCTTTTTTTATTTTCTCCAAGCCTCTTATTTCTAGCTTTTCATACCTTTTTTGCCAGAACCACTTAAACCCTAAATATAATATTCTAATAACTGGGTAACTTAAATCAGAACATATTTCTTTAGCATATTGTCTGGCTTTTTTCTTTAATCTTTTCTTTTTCTTTAGATTACCGCCGCTTTCTTTCTCTACAATATCTCTCACAAAAGAATTTCTTATTAAAGACCTAACTGAGGTTCTTCTATGAGAGATATCTGGACCTAGTACAGCTTTCTTTTCCTTTCTAAACCTAGATCTCAGAAATCTATTTAATGTTTTGTAATTTTCTTCATTAGATTTCCTTTTACTAATTATTTCTTTCAATTTTATGGGTTGATGAAATTTTATGTATAGGGATCTACCATGAAATATTATCTTGAATATCTTTTTTAAAGAGTTAGTTGAAGACCAAGATTGAGAAAATAGTATCTTGAATAATGAGACCTGTTTATCTGGATGTTTGCCCCAAAAAAAAGAAACTAAAACTAGTTCAATAAGTTTGTCATCTAATTTTATAAAGTCACCCATCTGTTTAGACTTCTTTCTTACTACCTTATTTCTATTAAAACTATATTTTGGCTTTCTAATGCAAATTGATCGCCTTAGGTTGGTTTCTTCATATCTATCTAAAGGACTAATTTTGTAAGTAGTTTTAGTAAATCTTTCTAGAGATAAAAGATCTGAGTTAGATTCTGAAGGGAGAACAAAAACAATATTTCTTAAGTTTTTGTTATCAAAGTTATCTTCAAATTCAATTTCATATTTAACTAGAGGAATTAAAATAAACCTTAATAATGAGCGATAAATATTCTGAAATGAAGAAATAAACATAAAATTTTACTCATTTTACAGATGAGAGATAAATTTTTCATAGTAAACTTTACAAAAAAAGCCGAAGTGGCGGAATTGGTAGACGCAGGGGATTCAAAATCCCCCGCCTTTTAGGTGTGAGAGTTCGAGTCTCTCCTTCGGCACCAACTGAGGATATAATTGAATTTAGAAAACTTTAATTTCCATCTTCCTGATCAGCTAATTGCTCTTAGACCAAAGAATAAGAGAGAGAACAGTAGGTTGCTTGTTCTAAATGGAAGTAAAAGAACTGATACTTTCTTCAAGAATATTGAGAGATATCTAATGCCCGGTGACCTGTTAGTTGCAAATGATACAAAAGTACTTAAAGCTAGACTAAGATCAAATAGAATTACTGGTGGTAAAGTTGAGATTTTGCTTGAAAGAATAATCGGAGCCTATTCAGCAGTTGTTCAATTGAGTGCAAATAGCAAGTTAAAAGAAGGGGAGAAATTATATATTCAAGGCTCACAAAGTTTTATAAAAATCACATCAAAGAATAAGAACTTCTTTAAAGTTATTTTCTCTGAACCCATTAAGGAAGTACTAGATAAGTTTGGAGAGGTCCCCCTGCCTCCTTATATAAAAAGGAAAGCAGATAAGGGAGACATAGATAAATATCAGACAGTATATGCTGATGAAAGGAAAGCTTTCTCTATAGCTGCACCTACTGCAGGTTTTCATTTCTCGCTAGAACTACTAGAAAGGCTTAAGAAGAAAGGTATAAAGTTTTCTAAGATAACCTTAGAGATAGGAGCAGGAACTTTCTCGTCTATTAAAGAAAAAGAAATAGAGAATCACGTTATGCATAAAGAAAAAATATCTTTATCTGATAAAACTGTAAAATTAATTAACGAAACTAGATCTCAAGGTAAAAGAATAATTTCTATCGGAACAACAACACTAAGATGTTTAGAAAGTGTTTCAAAGCAAAATAACGGCAGTCTTGTTCCCTTTGAAGGAGAAACAGAACTATATATTTATCCCGGTTTTAAATTTGAAGTAGTGGACTCATTGATTACTAATTTTCACCTCCCTAAATCAACTTTACTTTTATTAGTTAGTGCTTTTGCAGGGAAAGAGAATATTCTTTCAGCTTATAATTATGCAATAGAGAAGAGATATCGATTTTTTAGCTACGGAGATGCAATGTTTATAACTAAGAAAACTCATGGGTAATTTATTATTTAATATAAATGCAACTGAAGGTCTTGCAAGAGCTGGAACTGTTAATACATTAAACGGAAATTTTGATACACCATCCTTTATGCCTGTTGGAACTTACGGCGCTGTTAAGTCATTGACGCCGACTATTCTTAAAGAAATAGGGGCAGACATAATTCTTTCTAATACTTATCATTTAATGGAAAGACCAGGTCAAGAGGTTTTAAAGTTACATGGAGGATTACATAAGTTTATGGGGTGGAAAGGTCCAATTCTTACTGATTCTGGAGGCTATCAGGTCTTTAGTTTATCGAAGAATAGAGTCATTACCGACGAGGGAGTTCATTTCTCTTCACCTTTAAATGGAGATAAAGTCTTTCTAAGCCCAGAAATTTGTATGGAGTTACAAAAACAATTTGGTGTAGATATTGCTATGGTATTAGATGAATGTACTCCTTATCCTGCAGACAAGAAACAAGCTGACATTTCTATGAGACTTTCACTTAATTGGGCCAAGAGATGTAAAGAGGCTTTTATCTCTGATACAGGTTCTCTTTTTGGAATAATACAAGGAGGCATGTTTGAGGATTTAAGAAAGGAATCTTTAAACAATCTTAAAGAAATAGGTTTTGATGGTTTCGCCCTGGGAGGACTTTCAGTAGGAGAGCCAAAAGAAGAGATGATCAGGATAGTAAATGAGATTGCTCCCTTAATGCCTAAAAATAAACCTAGGTATTTGATGGGAGTAGGCACTCCAATAGATATAGTAGAAGCAGTTTCATGTGGTATAGATATGTTTGATTGTGTAATCCCAACTAGGCATGCTAGAAATGGATACTTGTATACTTCTGAAGGTGTAGTCAGAATACGCAATTCTGAATATAAAAGCGATGTGCAGAGCCTAGATAAAAATTGTAATTGTTATACATGTTCCAATTTCTCTAGAAGTTATTTACATCATCTAGATAAAACTAAAGAGATTTTAAGCTCTACACTAAACTCTATTCACAATTTATATTTTTATTTAAATTTAATGAAAAATTTGCGGGCTTCAATTGAAAAGGGTAAATTGCATCAATTTGTGAACGATTTTAGACAAACTTGGAATTCTTCTAAAGAACCCAATATATAAAGATAGGAGTAATAATGGAAAATTCACAAACTTTTTTTGATCCAACACTTTTCTTATTATTTGGATTCATGATACTAATTTATTTCTTAATGATTAGACCTGAAAATAAAAGAAGAAAGTCCCATCAAGACTTGTTATCTAGTTTAGAGGTAGGTGAAGAAGTAGTAACTGCTGGAGGGCTTTTAGGAAAGATATCTAAAATAAGTGATCAATATGTTGAACTAAATTTAGGAAACCAAGCAATAATTAAAGTCCAAAAAACATCAATATCGGCTGCGCTTCCTAAAGGAACTATAGAGTCAATTTAATCGTGAGAAGGTACGGTATATGGAAATATTTCCTAATACTTACTATATTAATGGTAGGAGTTGTCTATTCTCTTCCTAACTTGTATGCTCCTGATCCTGCAGTACAAATCTCATACAATAACAGCACTCAAGTTATAGATGGAAACCTTAAAGAAAGAATAACTAACAAACTTAATACCTCTGATTTAAATTATCGAATAGAAGTTACTAAAGATTATATTTTAGTCAGATTACTAAATTCAGAAGATCAACTAAGGGCTAAAAGCCAGCTATCTTTAATAGGAAATGATTTAATAGTTGCACTTAACTTGGCTTCAACTACTCCAGAATGGCTGAAAAAGATTGGCGCTGAACCCATGAAGCTAGGTTTAGATTTGAGAGGGGGGGTTCATTTCCTTATGCAAGTAGATACAGAAGCCGCTTTGATTAATCGTCAAAATGGAACAGTCTCTGATATAAAAAGGAAACTTAGAGACGAAAACATTAGGTATGTATCTAGTTTTGTAAGAGACAATTCAGAAATAAGTATAACTTTTAGAGATTCTACGCAATATGAAAATGGAAAGAGCTATGTAAAAGAAAACTATTCTCAGTTTTCTTACCCTACACCTGAAGGCTCTAAAAATGAATTAATTCTTTCCCTTTCAGAAGAGTCTATTGAAAAAATTGAATCTGAAGCAATAGATCAAAACTTAACAACTATAAGAAACAGAGTTAATGAATTAGGAGTTTCTGAGCCTATAGTCCAAAGGCAAGGTAAAAAGAGAATAGTAGTTCAATTACCTGGTATCCAGGACACAGCAGAAGCAAAAAAGATACTTGGAAAAACAGCAACCCTGGAATTTCATCTTGAAGCTCAAATGGATACACCAAGAAGTAGAAGAACTACTTATTCATACAAAAATAATTCAGCTCCTCCAGCAGATCTGAAAGATGAAATAATCATCGGAGGCAATCAAGTCCAGACAGCACAAGCCACTTTTGATGAGAATGGTTTACCCCAAGTTAATATAACTTTAGATGGACAGGGAGGCTCCATGATGCATAGAGCCACTAGAGACAAGATAGGAACGCGTTTAGGTGTTTTGTTTGTAGAACAAAAAACTAGAACAGTCTATGTGAAGGATGATTTAGGGAATCTTATTCCGAAGGAAGAAATGTTTGAAGTGAAAGAAATAATCAGTCTAGCTACCATTAGGGCAGCCTTAGGGACACAATTTAGGATCACTGGTTTAGATAGTCCAAGTGAATCATCTGAATTAGCTCTTCTGTTAAGAGCAGGAGCCTTAGCTGCACCAATGAGATTTGTTGAAGAGAGAACTGTAGGACCGAGCTTAGGTGAGGACAATATCAAGGCAGGACTATTATCGATGCAAATAGGTATGGCGTTGGTGTTATTTTTTATTTTATTGTGGTACAGAGTTTTTGGAATAGCAGCATGTCTAGCCCTTTCTTTTAACATAGTGTTATTAGTTGCTGTGATGTCAATACTTTCTGCAACCCTCACCTTACCAGGTATAGCTGGAATAGTCTTAACTGTTGGTATGGCTGTTGATGCCAACGTTCTTATATTCTCTAGGGTTAGAGAAGAATTAAGGAGAGGCAGGAAACCTCTTGATGCGATTGATGCTGGTTACGATAGAGCCTTTATAACTATCTGGGATGCGAACTTTACTACTTTATTAGTTGCGGTTATTCTATATTCTCTTGGTACAGGACCCATAAAAGGTTTTGCAATTACACTCTCAATAGGAATAGTAACTTCAATGTTTACAGCAATAATGGGAACTAGAGCTATCGTTAACTTAATTTATGGAAATAAAGTTGATCTTAAGAAAATTGCAATATGATATTTAATATAGACTTTTTAGCCTGGAAGAGAATCGCACTATTTTTTTCCATCACTTTTATAATTATCTCTGTTTTTTCGTTGATAACTAAAGAATTAAACTATGGTTTAGATTTTACTGGAGGCACTCTAGTAGAGTTAAGTTATCCTGAAGATGTAAACATATCTACCATTAGAGAAGCTTTAAATGAATCTGGTTTTGAAGGAGCTCAAGTTGCAAATTTTGGTTCTAATACTGAAGTTCTTATTAAACTTCCAGGAGCAGTAAATGATCAATTAGGATCAGAAATTATTGATACATTGAGAAAGGCTAACAACAATCAAGAAATTTCTTTAAGAAGAATAGAGTTTGTTGGGCCTCAGATTGGCAGTGAACTTAGAGATCAGGGCGGAATGGCTATGATTTTAGCTCTAGTTTTTATGATGGCTTATATAGCTTTCAGATTCCAAACAAAATTTGCAGGAGCAGCAGTTCTAGCTCTAACTCATGATGTAATTATAGTTCTAGGATTCTTTTCACTATTTAATTTAGATTTTGATTTAACCGTATTAGCGGCTTTGTTAGCTGTCATAGGTTATTCATTAAATGACACTATAGTTGTTTCAGATAGGATAAGAGAAAATTTAAGGTTAAATACAGATAAAGATACAGAAGCGGTGATAAATCAATCTCTAAATCAAACCCTCTCTAGAACATTAATTACTTCTTTAACAACACTCCTCGTCCTGTTCTCTTTATTTATTTTTGGTGGAGAGCTTATTAAAAGTTTTGCTTTGGCTCTTATAATTGGAGTTTTAATAGGAACTTATTCTTCTATTTATATTGCTGCTACTGGATTAATCTTTATGAAGGTCACCAGTAAAGACTTGGTTTTAGAGGAACCTGAAAATTCAGATAAAGAATTATTGCCTTAGTTATTAATAATTACGTACGGCTTTATTGCTTGTAACATAGGTTTAAAGCACTTTGTTGTGGAACATATAATATTATCTCCCGATAAGTAATTTGGTTCCCCTAAATAATTACTGACTAGTCCCCCGGCTTCTTGAACTAACAATCCACCTGCAGCTAAGTCCCATTTACCTAGACCACTACCCCAAAATCCATCTAAACGTCCTGCCGCGACATTAGCTATATCTAGGGCCGCTGAACCAGTTCTTCTTATGGTAAGACCATAAGAGTAAAGCTGCCTAAAGGTAGACATATTGTCATGTTTAGTTTTTCCTAGCTCAGTATTGTGAGAAGAATTACTTAACAAGGCTCCGCTTATGCCCAATCTTTTGCTTACTCTTATTCTTGTATTATTCAGATAAGAACCACGACCCAGGCTTGCTGTATATTCATCTTGACGTGCGACATCAATAGTTAGAGCATGTGTCACTTTGCCTTTCTCAACGTGTGCTATAGAAATAGCATAGTAAGGGAATCCATGAATATAATTTGTAGTACCATCAAGAGGGTCAATAATCCAAAGAGAGTCCACATCAGCTCCTGATCCTTCTAAATGTCCTGCTTCTTCAGATAAATATGTATGTTTAGGATAAGTAGATTTTAGAGATTTAATAATTATTGATTCAACTCTTTTATCTAATTGTGTGACGTAATTTGTTGGTCCTTTTTTATTAATTTCTAGTTGATCTAAGCGGTTGGCATATTTCAGTAGCTCCTTACAACCAGCTCTTGCAGCCTCTAAAGCTATATTTATTTTAGGTTCCATAATTTTAAGGAATGCATCCTATCACAATACAAGCACTGAGACTGATAGAATACTAATATGAATCATAGAAAAAGACTTAGCAATTTAAGTAATCTTGTAAAGATAGTTCTAGTAGAAACCTCTCATCCTGGCAATATTGGAGCTTCAGCTAGGGCTATGAAAAATATGGGCCTAAGTGGACTTGCTTTAGTGTCTCCAAAAGAATTCCCAAGTGATATAGCTTATTATAGATCTAAAGCTGCAAGTGATATTTTAGCTAACACCAAGATTTATGAAAGTCTTAACGAGGCTATTGAGGATTGCACTTTAGTTATAGGAACAAGTGCTCGTAATAGATCTGTACCTTGGCCAATGATTGTTCCTAGGCTTTTGTCCGAAAATATCAATGAAACCTTATTCAATGGAGGAAAAGTAGCAATTATATTTGGAAGAGAGGACAGTGGATTATCTAATGAAGAACTAGGGTTGTGTAATTTACATTTAAATATACCTTCTGATAAAAAATATAACTCTTTAAACCTAGCTCAAGCAGTACAGATAATTTGCTATGAATTAAGACTCGGATTTTTGACTGAAAAAGATTATGCAATATCAAAATGGGATGTCAATTTAGCAAATTCAGATCAGGTAGAGCGCCTTATTAAACATACCGAACAGCTAATGGATGATGTTAAGTTCTATGATAAAGAAAATCCTAGAAAAGTTCTATTAAGAATGAGGAGGTTTTTTAAAAGGTCCTGTCCAGATGAAATGGAAGTAAATATATTGAGAGGTCTATTTTCTGAAATTCAAAAGAAAATTAATAAATAACTCTCCTTGTAAGTGTATTACTAAACTAATACACTATAGGTAAGGTAATTCCTCATGCAATGGACAAGTAACCAACCTATCTATCAACAAGTAAGAGACCATGTAGTGTCTTTAATTATTGATGATATTCTAAAGGCTGGAGATCCTATACCTTCTGTTAGGCAAATGGCCGTGGAAGGAGGGGTTAATCCCTTAACAGTATCCAAAGCTTACCAAGAGCTTGTAGATTTAAACATAGTTGAGAAGAGAAGAGGTTTAGGTATGTTTATAACAGATTCAGCTAAAAAGGAGTTACTCAAACTCGAAAGATCAAAATTTCTTAAAAACGATTGGCCAGAACTTAAGAAAAAAGCAAAACAATTGGATATAGATTTAGATAAACTTATTGAGAAAATTTAATATGTCAGATCAAGTTGTAATTAAAGCAGAAAATATAAATAAAAAATACGAAGGCTATAGCGTTCTTAAGAATATCAACTTTCAATTAAAAAAAGGTCAGATTATGGGCTTAATTGGACCAAATGGAGCAGGTAAATCTACTTTTATTCATGCTATTTTAGGCTTATTGCCTGTCTTAGGTAAATTGTTAGTTTTGGATCATAACCCTATAAATGAGCGCCATGAGCTGATGAAAAAAGTTTGTTCTATAACTGATGTTGCAGTAATGCCTAAATGGATGACAGTTCAACAAGTTTTAAAGTTTGTTGATGGAGTTCATCCCAATTTTGATATAGGAAAAGCTAAACAAATCCTTCTAAACACAAATATTAAGGAAGAACATAAAATACGCACTTTATCTAGAGGCATGGTTGTTCAGCTGCACCTTACTATAGCGATGGCTATTGATGCAGAGCTCCTGGTACTTGATGAGCCTACTTTAGGTTTAGATCTTGTATACAGGAAAGAATTCTATTCTAAATTATTAGAAGATTATTATGATGGTGATAAGACAATCCTAATAAGTACACACCAAGTAGAGGAGATTGAAGGGGTTTTGTCGGATGTTGTCTTTTTAAGAAAAGGCGAAGTAGTACAGAATAGCTCAATTGAAGATTTAAATAAGAGATTCCTAGAGCTCAGACCAAATAGAGAAAACTTAGAAAAGGCAAACATATTAAACCCAATTAGCGTAAGAGAAGAATTAGGTAGAAAAGTTTTCTTATATGAAGAAGAAGATATAAATAAGTTGAGCGCATTGGGAGAGGTAAGACCTCCTGCTATCGCAGACTTGTTTGTTGCCGTTATGGAAGAAAGAGTAAAAGAGGTTAAAAATGTTTAGTGTTTTTTTTACTTTAATTCGAAAAGAGTTATTAGAACATAAAGTAGGATTAATTTTCGCCCCTTGGATAGTAGCATGCATTCTTGCTTGTATTATCATTCTTGTATATTTAGGAATTACAGAAATAGGAGAAGGAGAGGCAGTATTCTCAACAACTAGGTATGAAGATGAAGATCTAGTCAATGGAATTAGAGAGGCTTCTGAAAAACAAAAAACTGACTTAATAAGGACAGCTTTGCTTTTGGTAGGTATGCCGGTACTTTTGGTAGCTGGTCTAGCTGCATTAGCATATAGCCTAACAACATTTTCAGATGAAAGAAAAGACAAGAGTGTAATTTTTTGGAGGTCTCTTCCTGTATCAGATCTAACAACCATCTTTTCTAAATTAGCTGTAGTAGTTTTTTGTGTCCCATTAATAATTGTTCCTTCAATAATATTTCTTCAAATAATAAGCCTATTAAGTGCTTCCACTTTTTTTCACTTTAACGAAATAGTTCCTTTTGGATATTTGTGGGGTTTTTACTTAGCGATTGATTGGTTTCGTATAATCTTCAGTCTTTGGGCTCAAGCTCTATGGACCTTACCTATATTAACTTGGTTAATGTTCACAGGATCATATGCTAAGAAGCCAATTATAGCTGCTTTAGTTCCTATATTTGCCATAGTGGTTCTTGAAGAGGTAATTTTGGGTACGGACAGGTTTTATTCCACTATCTTTGAGCGATTAGGCCCCTGGTCAAGATCTGAATCTTTAAGAAATATTTTTCCAGAGATATCTGTAGTTGATATTTCTGATATTTACCTACTAATAATATCTTCAGAGTTCTGGTTAGGATTATTAGTGAGTGCTTTTTTAATTATTCTCACAGTAAAGATCAGATCCAGAATTAACTATTCTTCTGTCGATTAATTGATAATAGTCTTTGACGTTAAAGCCCAGCATTATACAATGCTTTTTTTTGGCCCGTTCGTCTAGTGGTTAGGACATCTGGTTTTCATCCAGGCAACAGGAGTTCGATTCTCCTACGGGCTACCATTTTTTTGAAAGCCCTATAGACCAAGACTTTATAGGGTTTTCTGAGTCTTTTAATTTATCTGAAAGAGCTAACACTTAGTTTTTTTATACAGATTGAGGTAAAAGCTTTTCTGTTAACTTTGCCCAATAACTTGCTCCTAAAGGGGATATCTCATCATTAAAGTCATACCCTGGATTATGCACCATGCAAGAGCCTTCTCCATCACCATTACCTATCCAAATGTAACTACCTGGTTTTTCTTGTAGCATGTAAGCAAAGTCTTCTGAACCCATTCCTGGAGTAGGGGAAAGATTAACCCCTTCTTCTCCTACAATATCTATTGCGACTTCGCTTGAAATGTGAGCTTCATCTTTTGTATTTACGGTAGGTGGATATCTTTCTTCATAGAAAAATTCGCATTTTGCTCCATACGCACTACAAATATTATTAGAGATTTCTTCCATTTCTTTTTTAAGTTGAGTTTGAACTTTTTTAGAAAAACAGCGTGTGCAGCCTTTAATGTCTATCTCATTAGGAATTACGTTATATGCATCTCCTCCGTGGAATTGAGTAATACTTAAAACTGCTGGCTCTTGTGGATCAACTTTTCTACTAATAATAGATTGAAGGTTATCAATTATTTTTGAACCTATAATTATAGGATCAATTGTTGTTTGTGGCATTGCTGCATGACCTCCTTTTCCTATAACTTTTATATTAAAGATATCAAATGCTGCCATAATTGGACCTGGTTTTATTGCAAAACTACCTACAGGCATACCAGGAATGTTATGCATACCAAAAACAGATTCAACTGGATATTTTTCAAAAAGACCTTCATCAATCATAGCTTTGGCTCCACCTTCATTTTCTTCAGCTGGCTGAAAAATGAAATGTACTATTCCATCAAATTTTCCATATTTAGATAGGTACTTAGCCGCGCCTAAAAGCATAGTTGTATGGCCATCATGTCCACACGCATGCATTATCCCTTCATTGACTGATTTGTGATCAAAATCGTTTGCTTCAATAATAGGTAAAGCATCTAAATCTGCTCTTAAAGCTATAGCTCTATTTCCTTTACCCTTTTTTAAAGTGCCCACTACTCCAGTACCAGCAAGACCTGTCTCTACTTCTATACCAAACGATTCAAGTTTTTCAGCAACAAGCTTAGAGGTTCTGTGCTCTTTAAAAGCCAATTCAGGATGAGCATGGATATCTTTTCTCCATCCAACCATTTCTTCTTTTATTTGATCAATTTCTTTTATTACTTTCATTTTTCTTCCATTAAAAGGACTATTGAAATATATTTCATCCTATTGAACTGATGTATGCAAGGAAAATGCTATGAAAATGACAATGAAAGAGGTAAGAAAAGAAATAGATTTAATTGATAAGGAGTTAGTACTTCTATTAGCTAGAAGACAAAAATGTATAGAAATGGCAGCTTTAGTTAAGCAGGATAAAGATTTAGTAATTGATAACAAAAGAATTGAAGAAGTTATTTCAAACGTTGTAAGTTTTGGAAAATTATGTGGATTAGAGCAAGATATTTCCAGACCTTTATGGGAAAAGTTGATAGAACTTTCAATCAAACATGAGTTTAAAGAAATAGAAGCTTTTAATATATCTAACTAGAAAGGAGACAAATTATGAGTTATTCGTATATAGAAGGGAAGCCAAGAGAACATTTTAGTAATTTGGAGGAAGATTTTAAAATTATAGAGGCCTATATGGGTTATTTGCCTAATTCTAACCTCCTCATGGCTATAAATCCGCAATTAAATGAAACCTTTTCTTTATTAGCGCAAACTATCTTCTCAAGCAAGTATATTGCTACAGATATGATTAATCTAATAGCTCTAGCCTCTAGCATTTCTTCTGGCTGTAAATATTGTCAGGCCCACACTTCTCACGGAGCTAGCAGAGCAAGTGTAAATTCTAAAAAGATTATTGAGATACTCAAATATAAAGAAAGCAATGCTTATTCTGATGAAGAAAGGGCGGTCTTAGATCTGGCCTTTTCTGCCGGAACAAGCCCTAATACTTCTTCTAAAGAACATTTTAAAGAATTAGAAAAGTATTTTAGTAAGGAAGCTATTATTGATATAGTTAGTGTTATAGCTCTTTTCGGTTTTTTAAATCGATGGAATGATACGCTTGGAACAGAATTAGAAGATTTACCAAAGCAGTTTATAGAACAAGAACTTAAACCTTTAGGCTGGTCTTAGGAGAAAAAATTATGAATATACCTTATGAAAAAACCATGGTTGAGATCTTTAGATGGAGGGTTGGCAAATCTGGTAATGAAATAGCTCATAAATTTGAAGAAAAGGAGACAACATTTAGTGAATTAGATTCTTTTTCTAATAAAGTTGCTCAAGGTCTTATTAAAGAGGGCTGTAATCCAGATTCTAGGGTCGCTTATTTAGGAAAAAACTCTGACATTTTTTTTGAATTTATGTACGGAACATTTAAATCAAGAACAGTTACAGTTGGAGTTAATTGGAGATTAGCTCCGCCCGAGGTTTCCTTTATTTTAAACGACTCTAATAGTGAGATTCTATTTTTAGGTCCTGAATTTTTTGGGCTTATTGAAGAGATTAAAGATGAAATTCCAACTGTAAAAAAAATCATTACAGTCGGCGGAAATCATGAAGAATGGGAGGACTATACAGTCTGGCGCGACTCGCATGCTGATGAAGATCCTATGCTTGAAAGCAACGGTGATGATGATGTTATTCAGCTTTATACATCTGGAACAACGGGACATCCTAAAGGCGTTCAATTAACTAACGATAACTTTAGTGCTTGCTTCATTGTTAATGAGGAAGCTATGTATAGAGATATGGAAGAAGGAGGAGTAAACCTAGTATGCATGCCTATTTTCCATGTTGCAGGCACAAATATGGGAATAGCAGGAATGGTGACTGGAGCAAAAAGTATTATCATTCCAGAAGTTGATCCAGGTCTAATTCTCAAGCTTATAGAGCAAGAAAAAATACAACATACAATTTTTGTACCAGCAGTTATATTATTTTTAATTCAGCACCCTGATTCAGCTAATACTGATTTTTCTTCTTTAGAAACAGTTATTTATGGAGCTTCTCCAATTACAGATGACACTCTTCTGAAAGCTATGGAACTAATGGATTGCAATTTTTGGCAAGTTTATGGTTTAACCGAAACTAATGGAGCCATTACATTTCTTTATCCGGAGGATCATGATGTTGCTAGGGGCAAGCTTAGATCTTGCGGAAAAGCAGCTAAAGGAGTTGGTCTTAGGGTAGTAGATTCAGAAGATAATGATGTGCCAGTAGGTGAGGTAGGCGAGGTGATTATTAAATCTGACCTTAATATGAAAGGTTACTGGAATAGACCAGAAGCTACAGCCGAATCAATTAAAGACGGTTGGTTTTATTCAGGCGATGTAGGTTATTTTGATGATGAAGGATTTTTGTATATTCATGACCGTGTAAAAGATATGATTGTTTCAGGCGGTGAAAACATCTATCCAGCGGAAGTAGAGAATGCATTACTAAGCCACCCTAAAATTGCTGATGCTGCTGTTATAGGTATACCGGATGACAAATGGGGAGAGGCAACCAAAGCATTTATTGTTCAAACTGAAGGTGAAGAATTAAGTGAAGATGAAGTAATCTCCTATGTAAGAACACAGATAGCTGGATATAAATGTCCAAAGACTGTAGATCATATAAATGAACTGCCAAGAAACCCTTCTGGAAAAATACTTAGAAAAGATTTGAGAGCACCTTTTTGGGAAGGAAAAGAAAGAAACGTATCATAATAATAATGAAAAAATTTATTCCAGATGAATTTGAATCTAAAGATCTACCATTTACGGTTAATAGGTTAAGTCCAACTATTGGAGGAGAGATTCTAGGAATAGATTTATCTAAACCTTTAACCGAAGAAGTAAAAGATTTAATTTATGAATCTTTGTTGGTATATAAAGTTATTTTTTTTAGAGATCAAGATTTAACAACTAAAGAACATTTAGATTTCTCTAGTAATTTTGGAAACCTAGAAGTTCATCCATTTGCTCCCCATAAGGAAGATTTCCCAGAAGTGCTCAAAATAACTCACGATGAGAAGAGTAGAGGTAGAGAAAATACCTGGCATTCAGATGTAACTTGGAGAAAAGAACCTTCGCTAGGTTCAGTATTGAGAATGATAGAAAAACCCGAGCATGGCGGAGATACCTTATTTGCTGATATGCATGCAGCTTATGAAGATTTAAACGATGATATTAAAGAAACTTTGAAAGGGGCAATAGCTGTCCATGATTTTTCTGGATTTAGACTTCGATTGATAAAAGAAGGAAAGTCTGAAAAAGAAATTGAGGCCTTTAATAAAGAATACCCAATGCCTGAACATCCAGTTATTAGGACGCATCCAGATACTAAAAACAAAGTAATATATGTTAATAGAGCATTCACGCAATATATTAAAGGATGGAAAAAAGAGGATTCTAACGCAATGTTAGAATTTCTTTACTCTCGTGCCTCTATTCCTGAATATCAATGTAGATTTAATTGGGAAAATAATTCGATTGCTTTTTGGGATAATAGAGCTTGTCAGCATTATGCTGCTTCTGATTATTGGCCAAATGTAAGAAAGGTTGAGAGAGTAACAATAATTGGAGACAGACCTTACTAGTCTTTAACAATTCATAATAATGGAAAAAAGTGCAGTTATAGACTGGTCTTTAATCTTGGCTATTGGAATAGCTTGGGGTTCTTCATTTATGTTCATAAAAGTTGCGGCTCCATCAGTTGGACCTATAACTTTAGTTTTTTATAGACTATTTATTGCCTCGCTAATTGTTGCTCCTATATTTGTTAAAAGAGAATATTTAAGCAACATTAAAGAAGATTTTCTGCCTATTCTTTTTTTATCTTTTTTTAATGCTGCTATCCCTTTTTATTTATTTTCAACTGCAGCACTAGAAATTAATGCTGGAACTATGTCAGTTTTAAATGGGACAACCCCTTTATTTGCTTTCATTATCGCTTCTCTTTGGCTCAAATTAAGTTCTAATTGGATTCAATTGTTAGGAATCTTTATAGGTATTCTAGGTCTCTTTATATTTGTAGGTTATGAATCAATAGAATTTTCTCTTTTTGCAATTATTCTATGCTTATTAGCTTCTTTCTTTTACGCATTTAGTTCTAACTTTATCTTTAAAACTAAAGCAATAGAGCCAACTTATCTTGCTTCAATTACTTTATTAATAGCAACAATAATTACCTTCCCCTTCATCTTTATTGAGAATGGACTTAATTTAAGACTATCTAATGAAGTGCTTTTAAGTGTTGGTTTATTAGGTTCTTTGTGTACCGGGTTAGCTTATATGGGATATGTTATCTTAATTAAAAGGGTGGGACCTATTAAGGCTTCTACTGTTGTCTTAATTGTTCCAGTTACGGGAATGTTATGGGCAAATATTTTTCTTAATGAAATCATTACCTTAACCATGATTTTAGGTTGTGTCCTTATATTAACAGGAGTTGGTCTAGTTAATTTTTTTAAGAATGAAGAAACTTAGTTAAATAAACAACACTATGATCATCAAAGTCTTTTGTACCTACTTCTTCAAAACCAAAACCTGCATGAAATGCTAAAGAAGGTTCATTTCTAGGAATTGTATTTACTTCACAGCAGATATTTACACCAAGTTCTTCTCCAAGCCCTAGGACCTTTTTATAAATTAATTTACCCAATCCTTTTCGTTGATGTTTCTCCTGGATAGCTATTCTATCTACATATAAAAATGGCTTATTTTTTTTATTAAAGAAGTCATAATTAAGTGACTCATATGTTTGGTCTTCTCTCATCAGAATAATAAAGCCAGCTATCTCTGAACCTCGAACAATTATTAAATGACTGCTCCATTTAATTAATTGCTTTAGTCTTGTAATAGATTCAATATCGCTTACTTCTGGAATATTTTCTTGATTTATTAACCTAATAGCCTCTAAGTCTTCAGAAGCATAAGGATTTTGGAGAGTTTCTAAATTGTACAATTAATTTAATTCTAATCCTTCTAAATTGTTTCTAGATCTCCATTTCTTCATAAGAGAGAAAAATTCAATTGGACCTCCTCCATAAGTGTTGTTCTGAGGTGTCTGGTTTATTTTCCCTTCATTATTGTAATAACCAGGTGTACAGTTTTCTTGAAATTCTGCAGTTAGTCTAGCTTTATCAATAATAGTTTCTATCCATTTATCTTCTGCTTCTTGAGACGCTTCTATTCTTGTTGTCCCTTTTTCCATAGCCTTTTCTAAAATATATGCTAGATGGATACTTTGTTCATCTAAAGAGTAAGTATAACTAGCAGTGAAACCTGATTGAGCTGGCCCGAAGAAGAAAGTGTTAGGAAAGCCTCTACTATGCATTCCATGTAAAGTTGCCAAACCTTTTTCCCATTTTTGTGAAACTGTTTTACCTTCTACTCCGTGGATTTGATAACCAGCTCTCCTGCTATAGTCTGTACCTACTTCAAAACCCGTAGCAAATATAATGCAGTCAACTGGATATTCCTTCCCATTAAAAACTATTCCTTTCTCAGAAATTTCTTCAAGGCCCTTTCCGTCTGTATCAATAAGTTCAACATTAGACCTATTGAAAGTATCTAAGTATTCATCATGAAAACACGGTCTTTTACAGAATTGATTGTAATAGGGTTTTAAAGACTCAGCTGTCTTTAGATCTTTAACAACTTTTTGGGCTCTAGCTCTAACTTGTTCCATTTTTTGAAAATCCGCCATTTGCATGGCATTACGGATATCCATTGCTTCCATGGCTTTATTAGTCATATATGTTTTAAAACCTTGTTTATACATCTCAGGAGAAAAAATTGAGGATAATGCCCAACCAGTCAATTTCATTTTAGTAGGGGCATTATTTCTCAAATCTCCAAAAAGCAATCTAAAAGCTTCTGTCCATCCATCTGCTACCAGGTCTTCTTTTACTTTTCCTCCTGTTAAAAGGGTTTCAAAATTTTTTCTTCTTTCATCATGCCAACCTTCTTTTTGTGTTGATATCCAATCTGGATCTGTAGGTTGATTATTTCTTACATCAATAGAAGAAGGGGTTCTTTGAAAAACATATAATTGTTCAGCACCCACCCCCAAGTGCGGAACACATTGAACGGCTGTAGCTCCAGTTCCAATGATAGCAACTTTTTTATCCTTCAGATTATCTAAATTTCCGTGAGAATCTCCCCCTGTATATTTATAGTCCCATCTACTAGTATGAAAAGTATGACCTTTAAAATCATTAATTCCTTTAATTGCAGGCAGCTTAGGTCTATTTAAAGGTCCATTTGAATGAACAACGTACCTAGCTTTAATTTCATCATTTAGGTTTGTTTTTACTAACCATCTCTTTGTATCTTCATTCCAAACAGTCGAAGTCACTTCAGTTTGTAAACAAGAGTTTTCATATAGATTAAATTTCTCACAAATAATCTTACAGTATTCGAGGGTTTCTGGAGCATTGGTATATTTTTGTTTTGGTACAAAGCCTGTCTCTTCGAGAAGTGGAAAATAAATATAAGATTCAATATCACAAGAAGCTCCTGGGTACCTGTTCCAATACCAAGTTCCTCCAAAATCCCCACCTTTTTCTATGATCATAAAATCATTGATTCCTTTTTCTCTGAGTCTTGCAGCAGCTAGCATTCCTCCAAATCCCCCGCCGATTATTACAACTTCAATTTCGTCTTTTAAGGGTTCTCTCTCTATTTTTTCTTTTATGTAGGGATCTTCAACAAAGTAAGAAAATTCTCCAGAAACCTCACGGTATTGATCATTTCCATCCTGCCTTAAACGCTTATCCCTTTCTTCCCTGTACTTTTTTCTTAAAGCATTAGGATCAAAATCATATTGATTTGGTTTGGTTGACATAACTATCTCCCTTTAGCAAGTTAAGGATATTAAATGAAATTAGCACAAAATTCATCAGTATTATTAATCTCTCATATCAGTCTAGAGAGCAATTAGATTCATAAATTCCATTCTTGATTTTGGATTATCTCTAAAAACACCCAACATTCTGCTAGTCACAGTACTTGTCCCTCTCTTTGAGACACCTCTACTGCTCATACATTGGTGCTCAGCATCTATAACAACAGCAACCCCTTTTGGTTTTAAAACATTATTAATTGTATCTGCTATTTGAGCAGTCATTGTTTCTTGAGTCTGTAATCTTTTAGCAAACAAATCGACAACTCTTGCTAACTTACTTAAACCTACAACTCTCTTATCAGGCAAATATGCTACATGAGCTTTTCCTAATATTGGTACCATATGATGTTCGCAGTGAGATTCTAAAAGAATATCCTTAACTAAGACAATCTCGTCATATCCTTCAATTTCTTCAAAAACCTTAGATAAAATTTCTTCAGGATTTTTTCCATAACCTGCATAAAATTCCTCATAAGACTTTATTACTCTTTTTGGAGTTTCCAAAAGTCCTTCTCTAGCAGGATCATCTCCTGCCCATGAAATTAAGGTTCTAATGGCATCTTCAGCTTCCTTTCTACTTGGCCTTGTAGAAGATTTTTTATTATTCATAAATTACCTCTTTCATAATTATACATTAAGCAAGTTTAATTTTTATTAACTCTAGATTTCTTTTGAAAGTAGATATAAATTAAACAAAACTTAATTAATAGGAGAAAACAATGAGTAAGTTCAGCACCCCAAATTTTTCTATAGATTTATCAGACCAAGTTACTCTTGTAACCGGAGCTTCATCTGGTTTAGGTTATAGATTTTCGAAAGTGCTTGCTAAGTGCGGAGCTAAAGTAGCATTGTCTGCAAGAAGAATAGATAAATTAGAAAACCTTGAAAGAGAAATAAAGGATGAGGGCGGAGAATGTACTGTAGTACCAATCAATATGACAGATAGAGAAAGTATTAGATCTGCAGTTAAGCAAGTTGAGAATGAGTATGGACTAATCAACACTTTGATTAATAACGCCGGAATGGTTGACGCTCAGTGGGCAATTAAACAAAGTGATGAATTAATCGATGGGGTAATAGACACAAACCTTGTTGGACCCTATTTACTATCAAACGAAGTAGCAAGAAAGTTAGTAGAAAAAAAGGAGCCAGGTAGGATGGTTAATATTGCTTCTATGGCAGCATTTAATATTAGTCCCGCATCAGCTTCTGTTCTTTATTCAACCACTAAGTCTGCTATTGTACGGATGACAGAATCTCTTGCTGTTGAATGGGCGAGATATCATATAAATGTAAATGCTATAGCACCTGGGATGTTCTCCTCAGAGATGTTAGATGGGATGTTAGAAAGAATAGGTGATGTTAGTCAAAGCTTACCCAGAAAAAGAATATGCATGCCGGAGCAAATGGATTCAACTCTTCTTTTCTTAGTTTCTCCATCTTCAGAATGTGTGACAGGAACTTGTATAAAGATTGATGACGGGCAATCGTCAAGGTAAAAAAAATGAACTTAGATGAAAATCTTTATCTTAAGTACAAAGAAGGATTCAAAAAAAATTTAGGAAGCGTATTCCTTAAAGACTATGACGGAAGGACCGTTAGCTATCAAGATTTAGATTATGAATCAGGAAAGTTAGCAAATGGACTAGCCAAAATTGGTTTATCTAGAGGAGACAGAGTAAGTATTCAGGTAGATAAGTGTATAGAATTTATTTATCTTTATCTTGCCTGCCTAAGATCTAACATAATTTTTCATCCTTTAAATCCTGCTTATACCAAAAAAGAATTAGGATACTTTTTAGAGGATGCCAAACCCTCACTCTTTATTGCAGATGAGAAAAGAATTGCCGAACTCGGGAACTTAAATTTAAAGCACAAAATCGATCATTTATTAACCTTAAGTAGAGAAGGAAGAGGAAGCTTTTCAACTATAATTAGTAACAAAAAAGAATTTGATACAGTTAAGTCCTCAAAAGACGATATAGCCGCTTTACTTTATTCTTCAGGGACTACAGGAAAACCTAAAGGAATAATGCTTTCTCATGAGAATCTTTCTACAAACGCTAAATCTTTAGTCAAAGCATGGGATTTTCAACCAGAGGACTGTTTGTTACATGCATTGCCTATTTACCATGTTCATGGATTATTTGTAGCTTTAGGCTGTGTTTTGATGTCAGGTTCAAACTTAAATTGGCTTGATTCGTTTGATGTAAATCAAGTAATTAAATTAATTCCAGATTGCACTGTCTTAATGGGAGTCCCAACTTATTATACTAGATTAGTGAAGCATGAATCCTTAACTGAGGAATTAACAAAAAATATGAGATTATTCATATGCGGGTCTGCACCATTATTAGAAGATACTTTCCATGAGTTCAAAAAAAAGACTAATCATACAATTTTAGAAAGATATGGAATGACTGAAACCAACATGAATACTTCCAACCCTCTCATAGGCAAAAGAAAACCTGGAAGCGTAGGATTGCCCCTAGAAAACATAGAAATTAAGATCGTTGATGATAAAAATAATATTGTGCCTAGAGGTAAGATTGGCAACATTCAAGTAAAAGGTCCAAATGTATTCAAGGGCTATTGGGAGATGCCATTAAAGACTAAAGAAGATTTTTCTACAGATGGTTACTTTAATACAGGAGACAAAGGCCTTAAAGACGAAGAAGGTTATTTAAGCATCATTGGTAGAACCAAAGATCTAATTATTTCTGGTGGGATGAATATATACCCAAAAGAGATAGAACTAATTATTGATAAGTTAGAAGGAGTAAAAGAGTCTGCAGTAATAGGTGTGCATGATGGAGATTACGGAGAAAAAGTTATAGCTATAGTGGTAATGCAAACTAATTCTGAATTTAATGAAATAGAAATAAAAAAGAATTTAAAAGAAAATCTAGCTGGTTATAAGTGTCCTAAGAATATATATGAAATAGAAGAATTACCGAGAAACGCTATGTCAAAAATTCAAAAAAATAAGCTAAGAGAAATTTATTCAAATTAGTCATGATAGGTATCAAGAAATTGAAATCGTCTATAATAGTTCTAAATGCGGCACTAGCTCAGTTGGTAGAGCGTCTGCTTGCCAAGCAGAAGGCCGCCGGTTCGAGACCGGCGTGCCGCACCATTAACAGTTTAATTCTTTAAAAGAGTTAGCTTTTTAAGCGAAAGTGGAACAGCTTCAACAAAAATATCTCAATTCTTGGGCGATAGGAGCCATAGGTGGAGGAGCCAGTGAGGCATTTTTGTCCATGTTCCTTCTTTATTTTTATAATCAAGTTCTTGGTCTAGAGCCTTTCTTATGTGGATTGGGAATTGCTTTATCTTTATTTGTAGATGCATTTACTGATCCTATGATAGGTGGTATTTCAGATAGAACTAATTCGCGTTTTGGAAGAAGAATTCCTTATATGGCATTAGGGCTTTTTGGATTTGCATTGGGTATATTTTTACTCTTTAACGCACGTGCGGGAGATAGTCAATTTGCCTTATTTTTTCAACTCTTATTATTCATAATTATTACAAGAATAAGTAGTACATTATTTTTCATTCCAAGAGCATCTTTGGGTATAGAAATGATAAAAGGATATGAGCAAAGAAATTTGCTTCATGCACGAAATAATAATTTTGGAATGTTAGGAACAGTTATATTTTATTACTCTATAGCAGTTATTTTTGGAAACGATTGGAATCAGGAGAGCGGTTATAAAGATGTTTCTTCAATAGTTGTAACTCTTTTCTTAGTTACAAGCCTTTACTCAATCTTTAAGCTCAGAAATATCGAATCTCTTTTTGAAAAAAGTTCTATTAATGATAAAACAAGACAAACAGGTATTCTGAAGGGACTTTTCTTGCTTTGGAAAAATGATTCTTGGAGAAATTTAATTATAGGAACATCTTTATTTGGAATAGCGGGCTCTTTATCAAGTGTATTTAGTATATATATGATTAATTACTTTTGGTTATGGCTACCAGATGAATTTACATTGATATTGGCATTAACTTTGCCAGGGGCAATCATAGCCGGGTTAAGTGCAAATAAACTTTTAGAGAATAAGGATAAAAAAAGAACTGTCCTGATACTCACATGCATTATGATGGCAATTGGACCTTCTCTAACTGTTCTCAGAATAATAGACATTAAATTTGGAACAAATATACTACCAGAAGTTGGACTTGGTATATCCAGCCTTCTTTTTATCCTTGTAGCCCTCCATTCTTCTTTTATGGCCGGGGTAAGGGTAATAAATGGAATTGTATTTAGTTCTATGTTTTCAGATGTAGTAGAGGATCATCAAAAAAATACGCAATCTAGATCTGAAGGGTTAATCATATCTGTTAATGGCTTATCAGGGAAAATCTTAGGAGGAGTTGGAATACTTCTTTCAGGGGTGCTTTTATCTCTAGTAGGATTTGGCGAGGAATCTTCCATCGAAGAGAAAAGAGAAGCTGTAACTTCTCTTGCAATTTTTTCAACTTCTTTACTTTACATTATTGCTCCAATTGCTTTATTTCATATTTCAAAATATAAGATTAACAAAAGAATACACGAAGCTAACCTCACAAGACTTGGATATGAGGCAGGGAGGATGGATCTATAAATACCAATACCATTATTGATTTTTACTAACCAAACTTTTAGTCTGTAATTATGGAAACTCTTATTACTTTACTATTATTGATTTTAGTCGTATTAGTTTCTGTAAATCTTTATATAGTTCTTGTTAGTTCAAAAAAAGACAACGATACCCGCGGACCTATTTCTATTATTGATAAAGCCATAGAGATTCAACAGTCTTCTATAAATGAAATTTCGAAGGACTTACAATCATTTCAAGATCCGCTTAATAAGTTAAATCGATATTTATCGGGCGGAACTCTTGCTGGAAAATTTGGTGAATGGTCTCTAGAGGCGATAATAAAAGATATTTTTAACAGTAAGCATTATGAAAGTAATTATGAAGTTGTTCCGGGTTCTGGAAAAAGAGTAGAGTTTGTTATTAGATTACCAGAAAAATTGTTATTACCAATTGATGCCAAGTTTCCCTCAGCATTATTTGATAACTATATTAGAGCATCTGAGAGTGGTGATGAGAAATTAGAAAAGAAAGCCATGGATGATATTAGAAGGCATGTTATAAACGATGCTGAAGATATAAAAGATAAATATATTCAAGAAGGTATAACTATAGATTTAGGCGTAATGTATATTCCAAGCGAATCCTTGATGCAAGTAATAGATTCTATAGGCAACCTTAGAGAGGACCTTTTTAGGGATAAAAGAATTTTAATTATGGGACCAAATTCCTTAGCGGCTTATTTAATTAGCATACATATGGGATTTAGAACTTTAGCCCTTAATGAAAGGGCGGGGGATATCATGCAAGAGTTCGGTAAATTAAAAAAGGAGTTTGAAAAATTTAATAGCTCTACAGAAGATCTCTTAAAAAAAGCAGATGCTATGCTCAAGGCTGTAAATGAACATTCAACTAGAGAAAGGCAAATGCAACGCGCAATAACAAATATGGATAAATTAGATTCTTAATCGTGGACTCAAATGTCATTTGAAGTTGTTCAAGATCAAATAGTTGAACTTCTTAATAACAATGAAGAACAACATTTTATATTTCTTACAGGCGCTGCTGGTACTGGCAAAACTACCTTGCTCGAAAGAGTAAAAAATCAACTATCTATAAAGAAGATGGTGGTAGCTCCTACCGGTATAGCTGCTTTAAATATTGGAGGAACAACCATAAATTCTGCATTTAGAATTGGGTTTGAAACTATTCCTGTAATCACAAGATCTAAAGACCCTAGGTTTGCTAAATTGCTTAAGAATATAGAGTTATTAATTATTGATGAAATTTCGATGGTAAGAGCTCCGATGTTAGATGCAATTTCACAATCATTACAAATGTATAAAAACTCTACTGAACCTTATGGCGGTATAGATATATTAGCTTGCGGAGATTTATTTCAACTTCCTCCTATAGTCAAGGAGTACGAAGAAAAAGAAATATATGATAAGTATGATTCTATTTATTTCTTTGATTCTTTAAGTTTTAAAGAAATTGAAAACGTAAAGTACTTCCAATTAGATAAATCATTCAGACAAGAAGAAGATAAGGGCTTCTATGAACTCTTAAATAATATTAGAACAGGAAATGATTTAGAAAAAACAATAAATAGGATCAATGCTCAATGCTTCGATCCAACATTAGAACCAGATACTTATATGACCTTGACTTCTAGAAAGAATAGGGCTGAAGAATTAAATAACCATAAATTGACTTATATTGACAGCCCAGAAGAAATAATAAAATCTAAAGAATCTGGAGAGCTAAATGAAAACGATTTACCAGCTCCCAGGGAGTTAAAGATTAAACAAGGAGCTAGTGTAATGTTTATTAAAAATGATTCTGAAGGAAGGTGGGTTAATGGAACATTAGGTACAGTTGTAGAATGTTTAGATAAAAAAAAGAAATGCATCAAAGTAAAGATTAATAATAAAACATACAAAGTAGAAAGAGAGGAATGGAATAAGGTTAAGTTTACTTATGACGATGATTCTGAGGAGGTTTTAGAAGAGGTTGTCTCTTCCTTTAAGCAATTCCCAATTAAATTAGGTTGGGCAGTAACCATACACAAATCTCAAGGTTTAACTTTAGAAAGTTGTTCAGTTGACCTAGGTACTGGTGCCTTTGCAACTGGACAGGCTTATGTTGCTTTAAGCAGATGTAGAAATTTAAATTCTTTACACTTACAGAGAGAGTTAAAAGTATCAGATGCTCTAGTAGATCCTGATATTCAAGATTTCCATGCAAAACATTTTCAATAGTCTAATTAACAATATCTATTGGCGCCCTAGAGTATATTAATTTTTTCTGCTACAACCTTCTCAAGGTAAGACGATGGTTTAAATTCAGGTCCAAGTTCTTTTTCAGCTTTCTGAAGCCAGACCAAAACTTTGTCATAACCTACTAAATTCCCATAGAACATAGGTCCGCCTTCGTACACTGGCCAACCGTAACCATTAGTCCAAACGATATCTATATCACTTGCCCTTATAGCCATACCTTCTTCTAAGATCTTAAAGCCTTCATTTATCATTGGGTATAAACATCGCTCAAGAATTTCTTCTTTACTAATATCTCTCATTTGAATCTGACGTTCTTCTCCAAATTTTTTAATTAACTCTTCTACTTCAGGATCAGGTGATTTGTTTCTGTTTTCGTCGTAGACATAAAACCCTTTTCCTGATTTTTGTCCCAATCTTCCAGC
>CETM01005032.1_pt1 | contig 57196 bp, 50 predicted proteins | sample 361451 | NCBI WGS metagenome assembly CETM01 (sample SAMEA2622690, study PRJEB7988) | marine metagenome | isolation source: saline water (ENVO:00002010), including
GCGAGCCAGGGGGTGGTACGAATGGTCGGTGAGAAGAGGCGCATCGGGTCACTGGCTGCCGTAACGCTCGAGCCAGGCCGCCTCGAGGCGTTCCATCCAGCTCGGGTGCGGCTCGGGAAGCGTCTTCGACAAGGCGCCGGCGGGCAGGGCGGCCGGGTTGTCACTGTCGTCGATAAAGGCCGCGCGTTGCTTGTCGCTCAAGGCGTTCATATCCAGCACCGTCCGGTCGCCCCACACGGCCGGGTCCTGCTTGTGTGCCTGGGCTTGTGACGAGAGCAGGAAGTTGGCGGTCACCAGAGCCCCGGCCTTATGGCTTGCATTGAAGGGAATGGCCACGAAGTGGACGTTGCCGAGGGTGCCGCCATCGAGCACATAGCTGCGGGTGGTGGGCGGCAGCTGGAAGTCGGCCACGGCTGCCGCGGGCTCGGAGGGAATGAAGGTGAAGGCCAGGCTCAGTTCGCCGTCACCCATCAGGCGCTTCATTTCTGGGCCGCTAGTCGGGAAGTTGCGCCCTTCGCGCCACAGATAGGGATGCAGCGTGTCGAGATAGTTCCACAGCGGTGCGGTGACGGCGGCGAAGTCGCTTTCCTCTACCGGCTGATAGAGCGGCGCGGTGTCCGGGGTCAGCTCGATAAGCGCTTGCTTGAGGAAGGTGCTGCCGGTGAAGTCGGGCACCAGGGGATAGGTGAAGCGGCCCGGATGGGCGCGTGCCCAGTCGAGCAGTTCGGCCATGGAGCCCGGCGGGGTCTCGATGCGGGCGCTGTCGTAGTAGAAGGTCAACTGCGCCTTGCCCCAGGGCGCCTCGAAGCCTTCGGTTGGTACCGTGAAGTCGACGCGCACTTCCGGGTTGGCATCGGCACGGGTCAGTGGGTAATTGGGCAGGGTTTCGGCGAAGGGGCCGTACAGCAAGTCGTTGTCCTTCATGGCGGCGAAGTTCTCGCCGTTGATCCAGATCAGATCGATGGCGCCCTCATCGAGGTTGCCGGCGGCCTTTTCGGCGATGACCCGGGACACCGCCGTGCCGGTATCGCTGAGTTTGACGTGTACCAGCTCGATGTCGTGGCGTGCCTCGAGCTCGTCGGCGACCCAGGACAGGTAGTCGTTGGTGCGGCTGTCCCCGCCCCAGGCATTCCAGTAGACCGTCTGACCCTGGGCGGCCTGTTCGATGGCGCTCCAGTCATCCAGTGCGAGTTCCTGGGCGAGGCTTGGCGAGGCAGTGGCGAGCGCAGCGGCGCAGAGGGCGACGCTTGCAAGCGAGCGGCCGAGAGAGCGAGTGAACGCGTCCTGGCGGGCCGAGGGGGCAATCCGCTGCATGGTGAGACTCCTTGTGTTGAACCGATACGGCGATGATCGTTTACGGTGATGAGCGTTGCACAGTAAGGCGCTTGGCCCGGCGCTTGAGAGCGAGGGTCAGGCCAGGCCGCTGTCATCGGCCAGTGCCCGCCACTCATGGCGAACCCGTGCAATGACAGATGGCGACAGGTAGTGCTCGACCCGGTCGGCAACATGCGCGATCAGCGCGGGATCACTGAGTTCCGACGACCAGTCTTCACCCGCCGCGCTGGCGTCTCGGGCCCTTTGTTGCTCGACCTGCCACTTGGCGCACCAGGTCACCGACCACAGCCACATGGCGCGGCGACACTGCAACAGCTCGTCGGCATCGATGCGTGCGCCGTGCTCGGCCATGGCGGCAGCCCAGGCACGATGAAAAGCGCGCACCTCGCCAAGGCTAAGTTCGGCATGGCTGTGCGGGTCCCAGGTGGTCGAGGTGTACAAGCTCGCATGGGCCAGGTCGAAGCCGGGCAGGCTGTAGCGGCATTTCTCCAGGTCGACGAGCATCGCGCGGCCGTCATCCTGAATCAGAAAGTTGCCGGGGTGGGCATCGAAGCTGATCAGCGACTGACTGGCTGGCGGTGCCTTACCGCACCATTGCTCGAGATCTGCCAGGTCATCGGAGAGCTGGCGGTGAACCTCGGGGGCGATCTTGGCTCGGTCAAGGTAGGCGGCCTGCTGGTGAAGTTCCGTGAGCATGGCCGCCCAGGGGTCGGCCGGCGCCTGCAGGGGCGCTCGTCGAGCGGCCGGGGGCAGCGGCTGTGCGTGCAGGCTGGCCAGGGCCTTGGCGATCGCCGGCAGGTCGTCGGGCAGCCGGGCGTGGCGGCCGTGGATCGCCGATACCAGCAGGCCGCCGCGTGGCAGGGCGTCGCTTGCGGGGAGCACCGCCTTTAGGGCCGGGGTGTGGCCGCCCTGGCTGGCCCGTGTGAAGCAGGCCGCCTGATAAGCGAGATTGTCATCGCCGGCAAGGCGCATCTGGCTCTGCTTGGGCAGCCGCGCCACCCAGTCCGCGCCGTTGTGGCGGGAAAGCCACAGGTGGGCGTGAGCCAGGCCGGTGTCGGCCATTGGGGTCAGCGCCGTTAGCTCACCGTCGAGGCCCGCCTCGATGAGTGCCTGATGCAGTGGCTGGCGCAGTGAGGCGATGGCCTCTGTCGAGTCAGCAGTGTCCGTGTCGAGCATGGTGGTCTCGGCTCAGCAAAACAAAGGGTGATGGAGCTTGGTCGACTATCGCCGGTCAAGCTTACAATCTTTTTGTCACCGGACCTTACCCGATGTCAGCGGGATGGGCAGACAATCACTATCGCTGAATGGAAATAAGCACTGCGATGGCATGATGGTGCAAGCTTGGGCCGCGTGCAGCGACTAAAGTAATGGCATCTCCTCATGTTGATGGATGTCGCCATGTCGTCAGTTTCTTCAGTGTCTTCACTACCTAACGCTGCCGTCGCCGATGATCGCGCGCTGGCCTTTCAGCGCTATAACCGGCCGGAGCTATTGCGCATCGGCTTGGTGCTGCTAGATACCGACTACACCTTGGAGCGGGACTGGCATCGACTGGTCGGTGACGACATGGAGCTTTTCTGCACCCGCATGCCCACCCATGCCGAGGTGACCCCCCAGGCCCTCAAGGCGCTCGAGGCGGGCATTACCCCAGCGGCGGCGACCCTGGTGCCGGGGCTTCCGCTCCATACCCTGGCATTCGGTTGCACCTCGGCGGGGCTGTTGATTGGCGATGTGCCGATTGCCGAACGCCTGCATGCCGTGCGCCCGGAGGTGGCGGTCACTCACCCCTGGCTCGCGATCCGCGCCGCTCTGGAAGCCCTGCAAGCGCGGCGCATCGCCGTGCTGACGCCCTATGTGCGTGAAGTCGATGATGCCTTCCTTGCCGCCTTCTCGGCTCAAGGCATCGAGGTCGCGGCCATCGGCGGCTTCCGTCTCGATCATGATCCGGACATTCCGGCGGTGGACCCCGCCTGCCTGGGCGATGCCCTGGCGACGCTGCTCGACGGGGTCGGGCCAATAGACGCGGTGGTTCTACCCTGTACCAACCTGCGCGCGCTGGATGTGCTCGATGAACTCGAAGAGCGCTTCGGCGTGCCCTGTGTCTCGAGCAATCAGGCACTCTATTGGCATGCTCGCTGGATCGCCGGCCGGCCTACCTGTCAGGCGGGCTTTGGACGGCTTTTGGCTGGGGTATGAACGCATAAGTGCCGAGCGTCTGCGGGACGACGGGCGACAGGTGTCCAGGGTCACGAATCTGGCGATATGGTCCTTGATGACACCTGTCCTGGCGATACAGTCCCCGGCGTGAGGGATGTTGACTATGGTGTAAGGGAAAGGGGCTAGCCGAATCCGTGGCTCAGTTGAGCGGTGAAGGAAGCCTTTGCCTGGCACAGCATCTTTCGGTGTTAGGTTACAGGGAAGGGGGCAGATGTCATGCGGGTCATCACAACCCATCGCATACGACGCCGTTGGCTGTGGTCGAGCCTCATGGCTTTACTGCTGGGGGCGATGCTTGCCTGGCTGGGGCCGGTTCTTGCCCAGCAGGATGCGCGTGATCGCCTGGGCCTGGTGATGACGCTTGATGGTGCCATTGGCCCCGCCACTGCCGACTACTTCTCTCGTGGCTTGCACCGGGCCCGGGACGCCCAGGCGGAACTTGCGATTCTTATCCTGGATACCCCCGGCGGGCTCGATGCCTCGATGCGTGACATGATCAGCGAGATGCTCGCCTCGCCAGTCCCGGTGGCGGTCTATGTTGCACCCGGTGGCGCGCGAGCGGCCAGTGCCGGCACTTATCTCTTGTATGCCAGCCATGTGGCGGCCATGGCGCCCTCGACGCACCTGGGGTCGGCCACGCCGGTGAGTATGGGGGGTGGTGGTCTGCCCGGCCTTGGCGACGAGGCCCCTGCGACCGATGAGGAAGATACAGGGCATGCGGCGCCGGACAAGGCCAAGGGCGGCGAATCCGCGAGGAGCGCCGGTGCGTCGGGCTCTGGGGCTTCAGACTCTGGGGCTTCGGGTTCTTCGCCGGCAGACCGGCCTGCCGCCGAGGCTCCAAAGCGACGGGGGACTACCGCCATGGAGCGCAAGGTACTCGAGGATGCGGTGGCCTATATCCGCAGCCTTGCCGTCCGACACGGGCGCAACGCCGACTGGGCCGAACGCGCCGTACGCGAGGCTCGTAACCTGACCGCCCGCGAGGCCCTCGAGCAAGACGTGATCGATGTGCTGGCCCGCGACCTCGACGATCTGCTGAGTCAGGTCGATGGTCGGACCGTGGTCATGGCTAACGGTGAACGGGTGCTGGACAGCGCCGGTCTGACTCTCGAACGCTTTGACCCGGACTGGCGCACCCAGCTGTTGTCGGTGATCAGCGACCCCAACGTTGCCTACTTCCTGATGATCATCGGCTTCTACGGGCTGATCTTCGAGCTGGCCAACCCCGGCAGCCTGGTGCCCGGCACCATTGGCGTGATCTCGCTGTTGCTGGCGCTGTTCGCCTTTCAGGTGCTGCCGGTCAACTTTGCCGGCCTGGCGCTGATCCTGGTCGGCCTGGGGCTGATCGCCGGGGAGGCGCTGATGCCCAGCTTCGGCATTCTCGGTATCGGCGGCATCGTGGCCTTCGTGATCGGCTCGGTGATCCTGATGGATGCCGAGAACCTGAGTGTTTCGCTGCCGCTGATCGGCGGGGTGGCAGCACTCGCTGCGGTCCTACTGCTGTGGATGATGGTCCATTTCATGCGTCTGCGCCGGCGCCCCGCGCGGACCGGGAAGGAAGAGATGCTGGGCGCCGAGGCCAGGGCGCTTGATGACTTCGACGGCGATGGTCATGTATGGCTGCACAACGAACGCTGGCGGGCACATGCTCGCGAGCCGGTGCGTAAGGGGCAGGCCCTCAGAGTGGTGCGCCTTGTGGGCCTGACCGTAGAGGTCGAACCAATCGAGGAATCATCACCCGAGACCTAGCTGGCATCTGAGGGACGTCGCGCCTAGGCATCCATCAGACGAAGTCGAGCTCATTGGGGTCGGTTTCATCCAAGGAGGTGTGAGCCATGTGGATTTCCTATCTAGTGCCGGTGGTGCTGCTGATCATGCTGCTGGCGGCATCGATTCGCATTCTGCCGGAATACAAGCGGGGTGTGGTGTTCTTCCTGGGGCGTTTCCAGCGGGTCATGGGGCCGGGGCTGGTCTTCATCATTCCCGCCGTTCAGCGGATGCAGGTGGTCGACCTTCGGGTGATCACCATGGATGTGCCGGAGCAGGACGTGATTTCTCAGGACAACGTCACCGTCAGGGTCAATGCGGTGCTGTACTTCCGGGTGGTCGATCCGGAGAAGGCCATTATCCAGGTCGAGCACTATGTCAATGCCACCAGTCAACTGGCCCAGACCACCCTGCGCTCGGTGCTTGGCAAGCACGAGCTCGACGAAATGCTTTCCGAGCGCGACAAGCTCAATAAGGACATTCAGGAAATCATCGATAGCTCTGCCGAGGGGTGGGGCATCAAGGTCGCCAACGTCGAGATCAAGCACGTCGATCTCGACGAGAGCATGATCCGCGCCATCGCCCGCCAGGCCGAGGCGGAGCGCGAGCGGCGTGCCAAGGTCATCCATGCCGAAGGCGAGCTGCAGGCATCGAAAAAACTGGTCGAAGCCGCCAATGTGATGTCTGAAAACTCGGCAGCGCTGCAACTGCGTTACCTGCAGACCATGAGCGACATGAGTAACAAGAATGCCTCAACCATCTTCTTCCCGCTGCCCATGGATGTCATGCAGGCTTTCCGGGATATGGGCGAGTACCGGGGGTCTCCGTCGCCTCGGTCCGACTCCAGGGGCGATGACAAGTCCAGGGGCGATGACAGTAGTGACGAGGTAAGTGGCTAGTAACGGATCAGTCAATCCTGAGGTCGCCCTGGCAGTCACCTTAGCCCCATCGTCGCTGCTCCCGGGGGTGCAGGCCGCGCAGTCAGCTGTTAAGATTCGTCGCTTGCAAAAAAGACGTTGATAACACCAGGGTCGAGGGTCGCCGTAACGGCCCTTGCCTTAGGATAACGGGATGATTCTCTGTGGCAGCAGACACGATAGTTAATACTTGGCAACACCTGCCAGTCATCGGCAGCACCCCGCCCTAGCGTTCCCTTTCCCATCCTGGCGCTGTCTTCATGGCAGCGTCATCGCTTGGCGTTATCCTGACGCCAAACGTGCTGATTAGCGACACGCTCCGCTGAGTTCTCGGTCTGCCTTTGCTGGCAGGCTGAATCGAGTGTCGCGCTTAATTCAGCTCCCCTATCTCGACGTCATCGCGCACCACGCGCTTCGCGCCTTCGGGCATGACATGGACCCACGACTGGACCGCAGAATGATCCGATCAATCAAGCAAGACTGGTTTTCCAATATCAAGGGCGATTCGCTATCGGGAATCGTGGTGGCGCTGGCGCTGATTCCAGAGGCCATTGCCTTCTCGATCATCGCCGGTGTCGATCCCAAGGTCGGCCTATACGCTTCTTTCTGTATTGCCGTGATCATCGCCTTTACCGGCGGGCGGCCGGGCATGATCTCGGCGGCAACCGGCGCCATGGCGCTGCTGATGGTTACGCTGGTCAAGGAGCATGGGCTTGAGTACCTGCTGGCGGCGACCCTTTTGACCGGGGTATTGCAGATCGTGGCTGGCTACTTGCGGCTCGCCGACCTGATGCGCTTCGTGTCGCGCTCGGTGGTCACCGGCTTCGTCAATGCCCTGGCGATCCTGATCTTCATGGCCCAGTTGCCCGAGCTCACCGACGTGACCTGGCATGTCTACGCCATGACGGCCGCAGGGCTCGGCATTATCTACCTCTTCCCGCTGATCCCGGTGATTGGCAAGGCTCTGCCGTCTCCGCTGGTGTGCATCCTGGTGCTGACGGTGGTGTATATCATCTCGGGCATGGATATCCGTACCGTCGGCGATATGGGCGAGCTGCCGGATACCCTGCCGGTCTTCCTGTGGCCGGAAGTGCCGTTGAACCTCGAGACCCTCTGGATCATTCTGCCCTACTCGGTGATGCTGACCGTGGTGGGCCTGCTCGAGTCGATGATGACCGCTACCATCGTCGACGACCTGACCGATACGCCTTCCAACAAGAACCGCGAGTGCAAGGGGCAGGGGGTCGCCAACATCGGCGCCGGCTTGCTCGGTGGCATGGCGGGCTGCGCGATGATCGGCCAGTCGGTGATCAACATCAAATCCGGTGGCCGCGGTCGGCTGTCGACCCTGGTGGCCGGCGTAGTGTTACTGATGATGGTGGTCTTCCTGGCCGACTGGGTCTCTCAGATTCCCATGGCGGCGCTGGTGGCCGTGATGATCATGGTCTCCATCGGCACCTTCAGCTGGGCCTCGATCCGTGATCTGAAGAAGCATCCGCTGAGCACCAATATCGTGATGCTGGCGACCGTGGTGGTGACCGTCAGCACGCATAACCTGGCGATGGGGGTCTTCGTCGGCGTGCTGCTGGCCGCACTGTTCTTTGCCAACAAGGTCGGCAACATTCTCTACATCGGCTCCGAGGCCACCGAAGATGGCCGCGGCCGGCGTTATCAGGTCGTCGGGCAGGTGTTCTTCGCCTCTGGCGAGCGCTTCATGGGCGCCTTCGACTTCAAGGAAAGCGTCGAGCGGGTGGTGATCGACCTGTCGCGAGCGCATTTTTGGGATATCACCGCCGTTGAGGCGCTGGACAAGGCGGTGCTCAAATTCCGCCGTGAGGGCACCGAGGTCGAGGTGATCGGCCTCAACGAAGCCAGCGCGACCATCGTCGACCGCTTCGCGGTCCATGACAAGCCGGACGCCGTGGACAAGCTGATGGGCGGCCACTAAACCCCGAATCGCGCCGGTGCTATTCAGCGTCGGCGCATTGCGGTAGAAAGGCGATAAAAGAGATGCCACTCACCTGACAAGGATTTGCACCATGACCGATCAAGTGATGGCAGCCATCGACGGCTCTCACTTTTCCACCGGCGTATGCGATTACGCTGCCTGGGCGAGCTTGGCAATGGCTGCGCCACTGACCTTCCTGCATGTGGTCGACAACCACCCGCAGGTGGCCGAAGCCAATCTGACCGGTAACATCGGCCTGGGCTCTCGGGAACACTTGCTCGAAGAGCTCACGACGCTGGATGAACAGCGCGCGCGGCTGGCTCAGGAGCACGGTCGCGTGACGCTCGATGCCGCCAAGGCCCGCGCCGTTGAAGACGGTGTGACGGAACCTTCTTCACGGCAGCGTAACGGCGAGCTGGTCGAGACCCTGACCGAACTGGAAAACGACATCCGCTTGCTGGTGATCGGCAAGCGCGGCGAAGCCGCCCATCAGGCGCCCGAGCACCTGGGGTCCAACCTCGAACGGGTGGTGCGCAGCCTGCATCGGCCGATTCTGATGGTGCCCGATGAATTTCGTACTCCCAAGCGTGTGATGATTGCCTTTGACGGCAGCAAGACTACCCGCAAGGGTGTCGAAATGATCGCCCAGAGCCCGTTGTTCAAGGGTATCGACTGCCATGTGGTAATGGTCGGGGCCGAGGTGGCCGATGTGCGCTCGCAGCTCGACTGGGCCTTGAAGACCCTCACGGATGCCGACTTTGTGGCGCATGGCGAAATTCGCGCCGGCGAGGTGGAAGCGAGCCTGCGCGGCTATGCCGAAGAGCACGATATCGACATGTTGGTGATGGGCGCCTATGGCCACTCACGGGTGCGCCATCTGCTGGTGGGCAGCACCACTACCACCATGCTGCGCCGGGCCAGCCTGCCGGTGCTGCTGTTGCGCTAACGGGGTTCGGTCGAACGGGGGGGGATCAGGGCGTGTCGGTATCTGCCGGTAAGGCGCCCTGAGCCAGCCACCAGCCGACCATCAGCAGAGCCAGCATGGCACCCAGTACGCCCTCGAAGGTGACGCCGGCGTCCAACGCCAAGCCGATTAGTGCAGGCGCGATGCCGGTGGAGAACACCATGGCGGCACTCAGGGTTGCGCGCACGGTGCCTAGGTGCTCGCTACCCCATATGCTGACCAGCAGGCTGGTGGCGATCGGCTCCTGAGTGCCCATCGCCAGCCCTCCGCCGACCATTAGCGCCCATATCCCGAGATCGCCGCCTACCAGCATGGCCAGCAGCAGCGCCAGAGCGAACGGCAGCAGGTAGAGGCGGGCCAGCAGCATGGGGCCGATATGATCCACCAGGCGTCCACCCAGCAAGGCACCGGGCAACTTGGCAAGCCCCATGCCGGTCAGCGCCAGGGCGTAGGTTGCCAGGGTGCTGCCGAGGTCTTCGGTCATGCGCGCCTGGTAAATGAAGAGTCCGGTCATCGAGATCGGTAGGGTCATCAGCAGAGGCAGCAGCCGCCAGAAGCGCGTCTCGCGGAACGGGCGCGGCCCTTGACGGCCTTCGTGCGCGGCCGGCCGCCTGCCCGGCGCTTGCGGCCAGGGGCCGCGCAAGAGCAGCGGTAGCCACAGGGCGGCGAGTACCAGGCCAAACAGCCACCACAGCTCCTGCCACCCGAACCATACCAGCAGCATGGCGATCAGCGGTGGCAGGGCACTCTCACCCAGCATCACTCCCAGGCTGATCAACCCCAGCGCGCGCCCGCGCTCGGCCACGAATTCGCGACCGGCCAGCGTGTTGCCCAAGTGAGTCATCATACCCTGACCGCAAAGACGCACTAGGCCCAGGCCGAGCAGGCCCAGGAGCCACCAGGGGGATAGAGTGAGCAGCATGACGCCCAGGGTCAGGCTTGCCAGCACCAGGATGGCGAAGCGTCGTGGCGGAATCCAGTCGATGCTCGGGCCCAGTCTTAGCATGGCGAAGCCCGCGACCAGAGTGACCAGCGCATAGGCACTGCCGAACTCGCCGGCCGTCAGACCCAGTCTCGCACTGATGGGCGCCTGGAAGAGCCCGATGAAGAAGCTCTGTCCGAAGCTGGATGAGAACATCGCCAGAAAGGCGATGGACAGCAGGCCGCGATGATGGCGCAGCAAGTCTTGATATCCCGCCATAATGACCAAAGTCCCTTTTGGCTGGCACGGTGCCGCGTTGCATTACCGTGCTGAAGTAAAGTGTTTTCCGCTTTGTTGCGCTGTATTAGGATGCCGTCTGGATTTGTCACTCACTTACTCACAAACTCAAGCAGCGAGACACTCATGACCATCGTTCGACATGATACTAAGGCACGCATGAGCCGCGCCGTGATCCACAATGGGGTAGGCTATCTGTGCGGCCAGGTGGCTAGCCCCGAAGCCCGCCACGGCGATATTGCTGAACAGACTCGCAGCATGCTCGAGCGGGTCGATGCGCTGCTCGAGGAAGTGGGCTCCGACCGTGAGCACTTGCTATCGGCGACCATTTACCTCAAAGAAGGCCACGATTTTGCCTCCATGAACGAGGTCTGGGATGCCTGGGTGCCAGACGGGCACGCCCCGGCGCGGACCTGCATCACCGCACCGATGCCAGCCGATGAGCTCAAGGTCGAGATCACCGTGACCTGTGCCATCAAGGGCTGAGCGACGCCTCGCTCTTCCGGGGAGCGTCTTCTTCGCTCCCCGCCTAGCCTTCCTGCTCTCCTGCCGAATGGCTGGCGCTATCGTCTGCGGTTTTCGTGGGTGGCATTTTCCCCGCTGCTGCGGGCTCATTGCCTAGCCAGTCCACCAGCCAGTGCACCAAGCCTTGGTTGACCACTTCTTGGGCGTCAGTCAGCCGGATGGTGAGGGTGTCTCCGTTGCTGATGGCCATGTCCAAACGTTCGACTCGCTCGCCGCCAGTAAGGGTCAGGGTCGACAGCGGCAGCTCCAGGTCTAGGGCCCGGGGATGCAGGGATACCTGCCATGCGTCAGTATCACCGGAAAGGTCGAGTCGGTAGTCCTCACGCAGCGCCGAAAAGCGCCCGCCGATTAGATCGACCATGTGACGCTGAAAGGTATCGCGCTCGGGTAGCAGCGCCTCAATGTTAGTCTCAATATCGTTTACGCCGGCTGTTGGCCCATAAGCTACCTGGTCCGGCGTGAAAGTCAGTGCCTGACGATTGGGAGATGCGAACAGCCAGATCAGCTGTCGGTCACGCTGATACAGAAAACGGCCTTGGCTATGCAGGCGGACTTCTCGTTCGGCCAACCAATGGAGCTGGCGAAAATGGCCTTGCAACTGCGCGGGAGTGGCCAGGCGTGTCTCCAGCTCATCGAGATCTAAGGCCTTTACCGGCAGGCTTGCCAAGCCTAGAGGTAGCAGCAGGGCGAGTGCTCTGACGTTCATGATCCTTTCCTGGGCGTGGCACCGTTCATCGGGCGCTCTCTGTATCTGCAGACGGGAGGGTCGTTAGTGTAGCGCAGCGGGTGCCTGCCAGCCGCTGTCGGCCAAAGCAGGCATTCCGTGCGACTCTCAGGACGCATCCGAATCGGTCGGGAAGCGAGTCGGCTGCAGACTTTCCTTGATCTTCTTGAGATGATCGAGGAAATCCTCGCCGCGGCGAAGGGTCACGCCGGTGGCCAATACGTCGATCAGTGCCAGGTGGATCATGCGTGAGGTCATCGGCATGTAGACATCGGTATCTTCTGGCGTCGTGACCTCGAGGGTTTCGGTGCACTCCCTGGCCAGCGGCGAGCCAGGAGCGGTGATACCCAGTACCACAGCGCTGTTGTCACGGGCTAGTCGAGCGATTTCGACCAGCTCTCGGGTGCGGCCGGTATAGGAGATGATCACCACCACGTCGCCGGTGTGGCAGGAGGCGGCGACCATGCGCTGCATCAGCACATCCTCGTAGGCCATCACCGGTAGGTTGAAGCGGAAGAACTTGTGCTGGGCATCCTGGGCCACCGGCCCCGAGGCACCGAGGCCGAAGAAGTGAATCTGCTTGGCCTGAATCAGGTAATCGACGGCTCGTTCGACGCGTTTGGCATCCAGTTCGCGGCGGGCTTCATCGAGGGCAGCGATGGTGGCACCGAAGATTTTGTCACCGTAGTGGGCGGCATCGTCGTCGCGCTCGACGTTGCGACTGACGTAGGGTGTACCACCGGCCAGACTCTGTGCCAGCTTGATCTTGAAATCCGGGTAGCCCTTGGCTTCGAAGTTGCGGCAGAAGCGATTGACGGTCGGTTCGCTGACCGAGGCCGCCTGTGCCAGGGTGGCGATGCTCATGCCGGTGGCAGAGGCCGGATCCTGTAGGATGACATCGGCCACCTTGCGCTCGGAGCGATTAAGCTCGTCCAGACGAGCGCGGATGCGGGCGATCAGATCGTGACTGGCCATGCTGAGGGAATGTCTCCGTAGCGACGAACATGACGAGGCGGCATGATGGGATGGCTGTACCGAACTGGCAGAGCAATCTGCGGCGCGCTTCTCGTCATGTAGTGATTTAACTACATTGTGCAGGATATGCTAGCGTGAGCAGTGGGAGTGCGCCAAATCATCGCCATTGCCATGCTGTTTGTGTGGTAAAGTTACTTATAAATATTGCTTTTTGTCGCACGAATAACGTATTTTGTGCGTAAGTTAACCATATTTCAGGGGGCGAGGCATGACCCGCGATACCCATTCTCAGAACACTGGCCGTCTGGATGTCGATCTGGCCCTGTTCGGTGCTTTGGGCGATCTGGCCCTGCGCAAGCTGTTTCCTGCGCTCTATCAGCTGGATCGCGAAGGGCTGATGCCCGCCGATACCCGCGTGCTCGGTCTGGCACGCCATGAGCTGGATGTCAGCGATTTTCGCGACAAGGTGGCCGAGGCCCTCAAGAAGCGGGTCAAGCCCAAGGAGCAGGACGCCGAAAGCCTGGCTCGCTTCCTCGAGCGTATCGACTACGCCAAGGTCGACTTCGCCAAGCCCGACGACTATCAGGCCGTGCGTGCCTGGCGAGAGGGGTCGCCCCGGCCGATGGTGGTCTATCTGTCGGTGCCGGCGAAAATCTATGGTGACATTTGCCGTAACCTCGACGCCAGCGACAGCCTGGATGACGAGTCGCGGGTGGTGGTCGAAAAGCCGATCGGTTATGACCTGAGCTCGTCTCAGGAAATCAATGACGTCATCGGCGAAGTGTTCCCGGAATCGCGGATCTATCGCATCGATCACTATCTGGGCAAGGAAACCGTTCAGAACCTGATCGCGCTGCGTTTTGCCAACCCGCTGTTCGGCACCCAGTGGAACCAGAACCATATCTCCCACGTCGAGATCACCGTGGCCGAGGAAGTGGGTATCGAAGGGCGCTGGGGCTACTTCGACCAGGCCGGCCAGCTGCGCGATATGGTGCAGAACCACTTGCTGCAGTTGCTCTGCCTGACGGCCATGGATCCGCCCTCGAATCTTGACGCCGATGCCATCCGTGACGAGAAGGTCAAGGTGCTCAAGGCGCTGAAACCCTTCACCCATGAGTCGCTGGATCGGGATGTGGTGCGCGGTCAGTACACGGCCGGTACCAGTGCCGGGCAGGCAGTGCCTGGCTATCTCGAGGAAGAGGGCGCCAATACCGACAGCCATACCGAGACCTTCGTGGCCATGAAGACCGAAGTGGCCAACTGGCGCTGGGCGGGAGTGCCGTTCTATCTGCGCACCGGCAAGCGTTTGCCGGACAAGCTGTCGCAGATCGTGATCCATTTCCGCCAGCAGCCGCACTATATCTTCGACCCGGACCAACGCAGCCTGGCAGCCAACAAGCTGGTCATCCGTCTGCAGCCTGAAGAAGGCATTGCCTTGCAGGTGCTGACCAAGGATGCCGGACTCGACAAAGGTATGCGCCTGCGCACCGGTCCGCTGCACCTGGATTTCAACAGCGCCTTCCCCAAGACGCGCATTCCCGACGCCTACGAACGTCTGTTGCTCGAGGTGATGAAGGGACAGCAGTACCTGTTCGTGCGTCGCGATGAGATCGAATATGCCTGGCGTTGGTGTGATCAGCTGATCGCTGGCTGGGAAGACCGTGGCACGCCACCCCGCCGCTACCCGGCGGGTTCCTGGGGGCCGGTGGCCTCGATCGCCATGATCACCCAGGACGGCCGTAGCTGGTACGAAGACTACTGACCCGGTGCCCCGCGAGCGGGGCACCACGATAACTGCACGAGGATGCAACATGAGCACCAGTCGCGAACATTTGGCCCAGCAGTTGGCTGAGGCCGTGGCCGAAGCGCTGCGCGCAGATCTCGCAGCACAGGACAGGGCCTTGCTGGTGGTCTCCGGCGGCTCTACTCCGGTGCCGTTCTTCCATGCGCTGGCCACCAAGTCGCTGCCATGGTCGCGTATCGACGTGACGCTGGCCGACGAGCGCTGGGTCGCCGAGTCGGCTTCCGACAGCAATGCCCGGCTGGTGCGCGAGCATTTGCTGACGGCAGAAGCGGCTGCCGCCAATTTTGTGCCTCTGACCACCGACGATGCTACCCCGGAACAGGGTGCGGCGGTCGTCGGCGAGCGCCTGGCAGGGCTTAGCTGGCCGGCGAGCGTGGTCATTCTCGGCATGGGCGACGATGGCCATACGGCCTCGCTGTTCCCGGATAGCCAGGAACTGCCGTTGGCGCTGAGTACCGAAGCGACGGTCGTTGCGGTGCGTACTCCCAGCCAGCCCCAGGCACGCATTACGCTGAGCGCCGACCGGCTGCATCAGTCCAAGCGCCATGTGCTACATCTCAACGGCGAGGGCAAGCGTTCCAAACTGGCCGCGGCCCTCGGCGGCGATGATGTGCAAGCGCTGCCGATTCGCGCCTTCCTTGCTTGCCCGCTGGCGATCTACTGGGCGCCCTAGGCAATGTCTGAAAAGTACTGCGCTCGGCCATACGGCGTTAAACATCGGCTCAAGATGCTCATTTACACCCCGTAAACTCCGCGCTTTCGCCGATTTTTGCCTTGTCTGGTCTTCGCTCGTCGACTTTTCAGATAAAGCCTAGGAAACACTGAATGAATGCCTGCGCGTTTCAATCACTGCGTTGTGCGGTGCTCGGAATCCTCACATATACCGCATATGCCCCGGTTCCTGTGCTCCGTGCGCCTTGTGCTTGAACCGCTCGACGATTGATTCAGCGCTTCCTTGATTTTTTGGAGACCATCATGACCATCGACAAGCAGCTGCCTTCCACCCGCACGACCGAACTCGACAGCATCTGTCTCAAGGCCGAGGTGATCCCGGTGATCACCATCGAACGCATCGAAGATGCCGTTCCTCTGGCGCGCGCTCTGGTCGAGGGCGGCCTGCCAGTGCTGGAGATCACCCTGCGTACCGACTGCGCGCTCGAGGCCATTCGCCGCATGCGCGAAGCGCTGCCCGGCGCCAGCATCGGCGTTGGCACCGTGCTGACGCCGGCTCAGTACCGTCAGGCCGAACAGGTCGGGGCCGATTTCGTGGTGACTCCCGGGGCGACCGAGGCGCTGTATCGCTATGGGGTCGAGAGCCCGGTGCCCATGCTGCCCGGCATCTCCACCATCTCTGAGCTGATGACCGGCTGGCAGTATGGCTATCGTCGCTTCAAGTTCTTCCCGGCGGAATCCAGCGGCGGTGCCAAGGCCATCAAGTCCTTCGGGGGCCCGATTCCCGAGGCGCGCTTCTGTCCGACCGGCGGCATCACCGTCGATAATGCCGAGGACTACCTCAAACTGCCTAACGTGATGTGCGTCGGCGGTTCCTGGCTGACGCCCCAGGCATTGGTCGAGGCCGAGGACTGGGATGGCATCCGCGAGCTGGCCCGTCAGGCTGCCGAGCGTTTCCACCACTGAGCCCGCCGCTGGCAGAGTCCTTCATCGCTTAACGTTTCTCTCTCGACAGCTCTGCTGTTGTTCGACCCGCCGCTGGCGGGTCTTTTTTTATCTGGCGAGTCGCTTCGCAGCATTACCGACGGAACGCTCCGCCGAGAGGGGCTATCTGGGTGAGAACTGAGCCAACGTTGCTTGCTGCTGGCGATACCAGTCGGCGAAGGCCTCGGGCGGTAGCGGGCGTGAGTAGTAGTAGCCTTGAGCGGTTTCGCAGCCAAGGTCGTAGAGCATGGCGGCCTGGGCGGCTTGTTCGATGCCTTCGGCCACCACATCGCAACAGAAGCTGTGTGCCATGGCGATGACGGTAGCCGCTAGATTGCGGTCTTCATCGCTATCCGGCAGCGGGCTGACGAAAGCGCGATCGATCTTCAGAGTGCTGACCGGCAGGGTCTTCAAGTAGGCAAGCGACGAGTAACCGGTGCCGAAGTCATCGATGGCGATACGAGTGCCGGCGCGAGCGAGAAGGGTAAGCTGTTCACGGGCCAGGTCGACATCCACCATCAGGCCCGATTCGGTGACTTCGAGTCCCAGGCTGGTGCCGGGCAGACCGTGGCGGCGCAGTCGCTCGAGCAGCCGTTCAGCAAAATCCTGTCGTGACAGCTGGCGGGCGGCTACGTTGATGGCGAGGTGGAAGTCCTCATCGATCCAGGCTTCCTGCTGCCATGCCTTGAGGTGCCCGAGCGCCGCATCGATAACCCAGTCGCCGATGGCGAGAATGTCACCGCTGGCTTCGGCCAGGGGGATAAAGTCGGCCGGCGAGACGGTACCGAAGTCGGGATGGTGCCAGCGCAGCAGCGCTTCGGCACCGACTGCTCGTCCGCTGGCCAGGTCGACCTTGGGTTGGAAGGCCAGTTCGAGCTCTCCTCTATCTCCTGCGCCGCGCAGGGCCTGTTGTAGTTTCAGGCGACGTCGTTGTTGTTGCTCAAGGGCTTCGGAGTAGTACTGCACCATCGGCGCGTAACCATGAGGAAGGGCCAGAGCGGCCTGGTGGATCAGACGCTCGGGGTCGAAGTGGCTGGCCTGGCAGATGCCGATGCGTGCCTTGATGGGCAGTAGCAGATCGCCTACGGGATGATCCTGATGAACCAGGCGACACAGACTGTCGGCAAGTTCAACCAGAGCAGCGGTATTCTCGGGATCGGGGCAGATCACCAGCCATTCAGTCCCTCCCCAAGGGCCGACGACATGGGAAGGCGGCAGCGTCGCCGACAGCTGTTGGCCGAGGCGGTTGAGCAGCGCCTCGATGGTGCCGTAGCCATGCAGTCGCATGATGTCATCCAGTCCATCCAGGGCGATGAAGAGGATGCCGGTAGATTCGTCCAGCTGCGACAGCTCCTCGAGGACCAGGGTCAGTCCCTGGCGGTTGGGCAGGCCGGTGGTGGGGTTGGTTCGCGCCTGTCGCTCGAGCGCTTGGGTGCGCTGTGCGACCAGGTGTTCGAGGGCTTCTGCTTGCTGATCACGGACCTCGAAGCGGTGCTGAACCGAGAGAACGTTGTTGATGCGCTGCAAGACCTCGTCGTGACGAAATGGCTTGGTCAGGAAATCACGCGCGCCCAGCGACAGGGCTGTCTGCCGGGTCTCATGGTCGTGCTGGGCGGTGAGCACGATCACCGGTGGCGCTTGAAAGCCGAAGCGTTCCGTAAGGGCACTCATGACGCCATGGCCGTCGAGGTTCGGCATGCGGATATCGAGGAGAATCAGGTCCGGGTAGTCGGCCTCGCAGAGTGACACCACGCGCGTGCTGTCGCAGGTGCTGGTGACGTTCTCGAAGCCATGCTCGTCGAGCAGATCGAGCAGCAGTTCGACATTGGTCGGATTATCGTCAACCACCAGCAGGCGTTTATGGGTCAGGGCGGTGTCATCCGTCAATCTAGGACTCCTCGAGTCGCGAGCATCATATGGGCATCGGGCATCGGGCATCGGGCATCGGGCATCGGGCGCCGGGCATCAGGACAGCAGGCGGGCCAGCGTCTCACTAAAGGTGCCTAGCTCCAGCGGCTTGGTGAGATAGGCATCGAATCCAGCCTTTAGGCCGCGTTGCTGGTCATGAGCCATGGCATTGGCCGACAGAGCGACCACCGGCAGATCGGCATGCGCGTGGGATCGGCGCAAGGTGTCAAGTGCCTGATAGCCGTCCATGCCCGGCAGGTGCAGGTCCATCAGCACCAGGTCTGGGGGGGAGTGACGAATCAACTCGAGGCCGACTTCAGCACTGGGCACCACCTGCAGGCTGAAACCCTCGAGGTCCTCGATGATGTCCTCCATGAGGCGCTGGTTGGTTGGGTTGTCTTCGATATAGAGCAGCCGATGACTCGTCAGCAGGGTGTCTGTTGCTCGTGCATCCGGCGAGGCGACATTTGCCTTTGCCTCACCGTTAACCGCCAAGGGTAGTTCGAACCAGAAGTCGCTGCCCTCGCCAGGAGTGCTTTCGACGCCGATGGTGCCCTGCATGTGCTCAACCAGCTCGCGGGTGATGGCCAGGCCAATCCCGGTGCCCTCAATGGCACTGTGTTCGGCAGCAAGTCGTTGGAAGGGCTCGAAAAGCTCTGCTTTATGCTTGTCGGGAATGCCGAGGCCGGTGTCACTGACGGTGACGCGCACACGAGAGTCGATCTGTGTGACGTAGAGTTTCACGCACCCGGCTTCACGGTTGTATTTGATGGCATTGGACATCAGGTTCAAGAGCACCTGCTTGGTGCGGGTATAGTCGGCGACCACGGCAACATCTGGCTCGGGTGGCTCGGCCGTCAGATTGATGCCGGCGTTCTCGGCGATGCCTGCCAGGGTGTCACTGGCATCCTTGATAAGGCTGCCAATCGACAGGGGCTCCAGGGAAAGCTGCAGGCGGCCGGCTTCGATCTTGGCGAGATCAAGTACCTCATTGATCAAGCCGAGCAGATGATGGCCGCTCTTTTCGATCTGTTGGACCTGGCGCTGCTGGCGCTCGTTGAGCGGCGCTTTGCGGCTGTTGGCAAGCAACTGAGCGAAGCCGAGAATCGCGTTGAGCGGGGTGCGCAGCTCATGACTCATCGAAGACAGAAAGTCGCTCTTGGCCAGGTTGGCCTTTTCCGCCTGGTCTCTTGCGGCAGCCAGTTCGGCAATGATGTTCTCGCGCTGTGCTCGCTGACGATAGAAGTTGATCAACAGCGCACAGGTTGCCGTAAAGGGCTCGATCCAGTCGAGCAACGCCTTGTCGAAACGCTGGGGGCTGTTGGCGATGGCGTACATGCCGATCACCTTGTCGCCGTCATGAATCGGTACGCCGAGATAGTTGTGGATGTTGGGGTGACCGGAAGGAAAGCCACCGCGATGAGGGTGTGAAGCGAGGTCATTGGTCATCACCGTTTCGCCGTGGGCGAACACCCGACCAAGCAGGCTGTTGGGGTTGTCCAGCGTCATGTCGCCACTGCGCAGCCGCAACATCAGTTTACGAGATTCCTCGCTCCAGCTCAGGTCGGTGATGGCATGAATCTTCAGGGCGGAATGCCCTTCGACCTCGATGACTTCGCCGATCAGCGCATAGTCGCTGCCGGTGAGTTTCCGTAAGCCATCCATCAGGAATTCCCAAAGGTGCTCGCCCGACATCAGCGCCTGGTAGTCCGTGATGCCGTGGTGAAGCACCTTGAGCAGCGCCGCTTGTCGCTGAGCGGCGGTGATGTCGTGGGCGACGCCGACGGTGCCGCGAATGTTGCCCTGTGAATCGCGCAGTGGCGATACGGTCACATCGAACACCATGTGGTCGAGCGGTGGCAGGACGAAGCGCTCCGGCTCGCCCAGGCGAATGACTGACTGCTCCGCGGCGGCCAGGCGCTCGGCGATGGGCGTAGGCAGGTAATCTTCGACTGTCTGGGGATCTGACGGAACGCCATCGAGTCCCAGCCTGTTCAGGCAAGCGCGGTTGGCCGTCAGATAGCGTCCCCCAGTGCTGCGGGCATAGATGGGGTCTCGGCTGCTATCGAGGACGCCTTGCAACAAACTGCTGAGATGCCTGATTTCGGTCTTTTTCTCGGCCTCCTCGAGGCGCAGCAGGTGCAGGCGCAGTAACTCTTCGGCCTGGGCGGCTAGCATGGCCAAGCGCTGGTGCTCGTTAGGGCCGAAAGTGCGTGGACGAGTGTCGATCAAGCACAGGGTGCCGATCGGCATGGCGTCCTGAGGGCGCAGCGGGTGACCGGCGTAGAAGCGGATGTGCGGGGGGCCGGTGACCAGGGGGTGATCGACGAAGGCTGGGTCGTTGCCAGCGTCTTCGATGACAAAGGGGGCGTCATCGGCGACGGCATGGCCACAGAAGGAAATATCGCGGTGCGTTTCGCGGATGTCGAGGCCATGACATGACTTGAACCACTGACGTTGGTCGTCGACCAGTGAGATCAAGGCGATAGGAACGTCGAAGATGACCTGGGCCAAGCGTGTGAGGCCATCCAGGCCGTCCTCGGCGGGGGTGTCAAGGACCTGAAGTGCCTCTAGAGCGGCGAGGCGCCGCGCTTCTTCAGGATGTTTACCAGGTGTTTTCATGGCCAGCTCCGAGCGCTAGTTGCCAAGGGCAGACTCCCCCTAACCACAATATATCGGAGTGGCCGTCAAAAACTTTAGTATGTTTGCCTAATGTAAGTACTGCAGGTGTCCGGCCCTCTGATTTCAGGGCCGCCAGCCAGCCAGCTCTTCGTGCCCTGGTAAGGCTTCATAGGCGCCGGGACGTGTGACCGCGTGGGCACCGCAGCGGCAGGCGACGTTCACCGCGCGGCGCAGTATGGCTTCCTCGTGCCACCAGTCGTTGCCGGCTTGCTGGGCAGACAGGTCCTGGTCGGCAAGCGTGGCCAGCAGTCCTCCGATGAAAGCATCGCCGCCGGCGGTAGTGTCCACCGCGGTGACGGGAGGGGGCGTGACGGTGAAATAGCCATTCACGGTACGCACTTCGACCGCGCCGGGACCATCGGTGATCAGAATCAGGCGTACGCCGGCGGTCAGGCGCTCGGCCAGCCAGTCTTCGGCCGGGTGGTCCCCGCGCAGATAGTCGAGTTCCTCGCGGGATAGCTTGACCAGGGCAGCACGCTCGATCAGTTGGGTCACCGGACCGATTTCAGCCTGGCCGGTCGACCAGAGGTTGTGTCGCAGGTTGGCATCGACGCTGACCAGGCTTCCGCTCTTGGCGGCCATGTCGGCGAGACTCAGGGTGGTCTCGGCGATGCCGTCTTCGGTCAGGCTGTTGCTGCACAGGTGCAGGATCGCTGGGGACTCGAATACGCCGGGAGGCAGGTGCTCGAGGCGATACAGCAGGTCCGCTGCCGGTGGACGATAGAAGTCGAAAGTGCGTTCGCCTGCCGCGTCGCGAGAGACGAAGGCAAGCGCAGTGCGTGCTTCACGCGTGCGCACTACGCCCGAGGTATCGACGCCATGAGACTCCAGCTCTGCGGCCAGGAAGTCGCCGAAGTGGTCGTCGCCGAGCATGCCGAGAAACCGGCTGGGCACGCCTAGGCGAGCGCAGGCCACGGCGACATTGGCCGGCGCGCCACCGGCGTAGGGGGTAAAGGTCTCGGGGCCCTGGGTATCGTCGCCAAGGCGGCTGGAGAGCATATCGACGAGGGCCTCGCCGAAGGCAATGATGGGTGTCATGAGGAAGTATCCTGCTTGGCCGGTGACTGGGTGGCCTTGGCCTTGGCGGTATTTTTCTTTCCACCTTCAGCGGCCTTGGCCTTTGCAGCGGCACCGCTCTGGCGTTCGCCGAAGTGACCGCGAACCAAGGCCAATAGCCCCTGGGTTGAGGCATCGAAGTCCTGGCTGTTCTCGTCGATGCGTTCGCTGATCTCGCCGGCGATGCGCTTGCCGAGCTGGACGCCCCACTGGTCGAAGGAGTTGATGTTCCAGATCACGCCCTGCACGAACACCTTGTGTTCGTAGAGGGCAATCAGCGCGCCCAGGTTCTTCGGCGTTAGTTCATCCAGCAATAGGGTGCTCGACGGACGGTTGCCCGGGCAGCTGTAGGGGTCGAGCTGGCTGCTGTCCTGACTGCCTTCCATGAAGGCATTGGCCTGGGCGAGCATATTGGTCAGCAGCGCGAAGTGGTGGTCTTCGAAGCCGGATTCGGGCTTCAGCGAGGCGATGAAGTCGATCGGCACGAAGCGTGTACCCTGGTGTAGCAGCTGGAAGAAAGCATGCTGGCCGTTGGAGCCGGTCTCGCCCCAGACGATCGGTCCGGTCTTGTAGTTGACCGGCTGGCCGAAGATATCCACCGACTTGCCGTTGGACTCCATGTCGAGCTGCTGCAGAAAGGCGGGCAACTGATGCAGGGCCTGGTCATAGGGCACGATGGCCTGCGTCTCGGCGCCGTGAAAGTTGATGTACCAGATGCCGATCAGCGCCATCAGGACCGGCATGTTCTCGGCGAAGGGGGCCTCGATGAAATGCCTGTCCATCTCCTGGGCGCCCTCGAGCAGCTCGATGAAGCCCTCGAAACCGATGGATAGCGCGATGGGCAGGCCGATCGATGACCACATCGAATAACGCCCGCCGACCCAGGCCCAGAACTCGAAGACGTTTTCTTCGCGAATGCCAAACTCCATCGCTGCCTTGCGATTGGTCGAGGCAGCGATGAAGTGAGCGCCTACATCGGCGTCTTCTCCGGCACCGTCGAGGAACCAGCGCCTGGCGGTCTTGGCGTTGAGCAGCGTCTCCTGGGTCGAGAACGTCTTGGTCGAGACGATGAACAGCGTGGTCGCCGGGTCGAGGCGCTTCAACACCTTTTGGATATGGGTGCCATCGACGTTGGAAACGAAGTGGAAGTTCAGCTCGGGATGACGATGCTTGAGCAGCGCCCGGCAGGCCATGTTGGGGCCGAGATCCGAACCGCCGATGCCGATGTTGACCACGTCCTTGATGCGCTCGCCGCTGTAGCCTTTCCACTCGCCGCTGCGAACCTCTTCCGAGAAACGCTTGATCTGTTCGCGGGTCTGGTGGATTTCCGGCATCACGTTCTTGCCATCCACATAGACCGGTTCGTCGCTCAGGTTGCGCAGGGCGGTGTGCAGCACCGGGCGGTCTTCGGTGACATTGATGATGTCGCCGGAGAACATCTGTGCGCGCCGCTGCACCAGGGCGGAGTGGTCGGCAAGCTCGAGCAGTGTCTTGAGCACCTCGTCGGACACCTGGTGCTTGGAGTAGTCGAGGAAGAGTCCACCGACGCGCAGGCTCATCTTCTCGAAGCGCTCAGGGTCAGCCTTGAAGTAGTCGCTGATGCGATCATTGGCGGTCTGCTGGTGCAGGCGTTCAAGGGCCTGCCAGGTGACGCTGCGGGTCAGTTGGAACATGCCGTCCTCCGGGGTCGTGGGTGGCGTCATTGTTGTGATGGTGGCTTGTTATCATGGTCGCCGATTGGATGAATCGAGTCACCCATAGCGGATGGGCCTTTTCAGCCCTCCTATCGGCACCCAGGCTGCTCAGGCGACTCGGTGGCTACGAGCCTCCTCAAGCAGGGCGAACCAAGTGGGGCGCTCCAGATTCAGGTTGGCGCCGGTCAGTAATTCATCGATGCGGCTGGACCTCAGGGTGCCGATTACCGGCACCGGACGTTGGGGCAGGGCCCTCAGCCAGGCGAGGGCGAGGCCGGCGGAACTGGTTTCGAGATCCTCCGCGATCCTCGAGAGCGACTCGCCGAGAACGTCCTCGAAGACGATGCCTCCGCCCAGTGGTGACCAGGCCATGGGTTGCAGGTTATCGGCGACCAGGGCGTCATAGCGTCCATCGAACAGCGGGTCAGGATAGGCCAGCGACAGCTGCAGTTGATGGCCGACCAGCTTGTGTTGCATGGCGTGCTGCAGGCGACGCCACTGTTCGGGGAGGAAGTTCGAGACCCCGGCGGCGCCGATCTTGCCGGCATCGATGGCGGCGTCCAGTGCGTATGCAGTGGCCTCAGCGTTCATCAGCGGGTCGGGGCGGTGGAGCAGGAAGTGCTCGAGGCGCTCGACGCCGAGACGATCCAGGGCATCGTCGATGGCCTGGGTAATGTACTCAGGTGAGCTGTCATAGTGTTTGACGCCCATCGGCGAGAGGTCGCGTCCGGGGGTGACGATGCTCGCCTTGGTGACGATCTTGACCCGTTTGGCGAGCGCCGGCCGGGCGCGCAGCGCCTGACCGAACAGGGTTTCTCCCTGACGGTCGCCGTAAATGTCGGCATGATCGAACCAGTCGAGGCCCTGGTCGAGGCGTGCTTCGATCCAGTCAGCCATGGCGTTCGGTCGGTGCAGGGCCTCGTATTCATGCAGCCGCATCATGCCCAGCAGAAAGGGGGCATCGCGAAAAAACTCGGTGCTCATCGATCACCCTCCGCACGTGACAGGGTAGTGCCCAGCAGGTGCTGAGCGCCGGGGACCAGCCAGACCGGATCGAGGCGTGTGAAGGCCGGCTCGACGCACAGGAAATGGCGGCCGGCATCCGCTGAGGTGTCGGCCGGCAGGTCATCGCCGGGATGCCATACCACCGTCGAATCGCTGCCCTGCTTGGCGATGGTGAGCTGGCGCTCGCCGTCATCGAGTACCAGCGGCCGGTTGGAATGATAGATGCGGTCCAGCGGGCCACGGATACCAAGTTCGCCCTGCTGTTCGCATTCGGCGAAGTCGGCGCGTTTGTCGAGATAGCGGGCGCCCGCCAGCCCAGTGATGCGACAGCCCTGAACATTGGCCACGGCCAGGTAACTGTGCAGGGCGGCGGTCAGCTTGACCGGTGTTTCACCGACATGCTCGCTGATCAGCTCCACGTGCAGGCGCTGGGCATTGGCCTGAATAACCGCGCGTACCGAGAGCTGAGAGTGCAGGCGCTGGGCAGGCGAGAGGTGCAGCTCGACGCCTTCCTCATGCTCATCCACGCCGTCCAGGTGCCAGTCCGCCAGGCGTGCCGGACCATGCATGGGGCCGGAACGGTCCGGCGACTCATCGGCGGTATGCTCATCGGCGAACCAGGGCCAGCATAGCGGGATGCCACCGCGAATCGCGCCCGGCCGCTGCTGTGGCGTGGGCGTGACCCAAAGCCAGCCACCGGTCACCAGGCCGCTTTCATCGGTGTCCGCCGCCGGAGATTCCGCCGCTTCCAGCGCAGCATCGGGCGCCTGAGTGGTGGGTGCTTGTCGCGCGGCATCGGGCGCGGTTGAAGCGCCTGCGGCTCGCCCGGTTTCGGGGGCGAAAGGTAAGAAGTGCAGCACCTGGGCGCCTTGCAGCGATACCGCAAGCTCCCCCCAGGGCTCGCGGGCCAGCCACAGAGTGCGGCCCTGCCATTCGGCTTGGCGCTGTCCGTGGGTGGCGTCCAGCAGTTCGCGCAGGGACCTTGGAATCATTCGACCTCCTCGTTGTGCAATGCCTCGGCAGCGCCCAGCAGCCCCGTCCAGGGTGCGGTCACCACCCAGCTCGGGATGTCGGCATTGTAAGCGCTCATTCGGCCCTTGTCGGCAAAGGCGGCGCGAAAGCGACTATCTGGCAACCAGTCGAGCAGCCTAGGCAGGATACCGCCGCATAGATAGACGCCGCCACGGGCGCCAGTGGTCAGGGCTGCATCGCCGCACACGTCACCGAGGATCTTGAGGAAGCGCTGCACGGTGTCCACGGCGATGGCATCGCCTTCGGCGGCACCGGCCGTGACCTCGGCGGGGCTCTGGTAGCGCGGATTAGCGCCCTTCAGGGAGGCATGAGCGCAATATAGGTCGAGAAGTCCCTGCCCGCAGAGGATGCGTTCCACCGAAACTCGGCCGTAGCGTGTATGGAAATAGCGCAGCAGGTTCTGTTCCCGCTCGTCGGTGGGGGCAAAGGTCACATGTCCCCCCTCGGTTGGCAGCGGAATCCAGGCGTGCTGCCCGGGGAATACCGCGGCTACACCGAGACCGGTGCCAGGGCCGATCACCAGACGGATGCTGTGTGCCTGAGCCGAGCCGCCGCCCACCGGAACGAGATCCTCGGAGGCGACATGCGGCACGCCCAGCGCCTGGGCGGTGAAGTCGTTGATGACCTTGAACAACGTTAGGTTGAGGGTCTGCTGTACCTCGGCCTTGGAGAAGGCCCAGGCATTGTTGGTCATCTTCACCCAGTCGTCGTGCACCGGGCAGGCGAAGGCCAGGCAGGCTTCACGGGGGGCGTGCTCGCCAGTCTGGCCGACCCGGGCTAAATAATCCTCGACGGCCTCCACCAAGCTCGGATAGTCGGCGCAGGGCAGACTCAGAATATCGTGGGGGGCGAAGCTTCCTGGCGCCACCAGCGCAAAACGCGCATTGGTGCCGCCAATATCACCAATCAGGGCCGGGCGGGTCATGTGTCAGCCTCCGGCTTTCGGACTAGGGTGCCGCCGCATGCGGCGGCACCCATCGGAGCTTGGCGAGTCACTAGGCGTCCTCTTCCTGGATCTGCTGTTGCTGGCGCGCCAGGTCGTCGGCCTCGAAGCCGCCGAAGACGCCAGCCCCTTCTTCGGCACCCCTGGCGAGATGACGGAAGCCGGCAAAGAGCTCGCGGCCAAGCCCGGAGTGATAGTGATCCAGGTTGGCATCGGCCAGGGGGCGCTTGGCCAACTCATCGGCCTTGAGGAGCACGCTGAGCTCGCCGCGGTTGGCGTCAAGGCGCACCACATCACCTTCCTTGAGCTTGGCCAGCGGGCCCCCATCGATGGCTTCCGGGGTCATGTGGATGGCCGCCGGTACCTTGCCAGAAGCGCCCGACATGCGTCCATCGGTGACCAGGGCGACCTTGAAACCACGGTCCTGCAGCACGCCGAGGAAGGGGGTGAGCTTGTGCAGCTCCGGCATGCCGTTGGCCTTCGGCCCCTGGAAGCGCACCACGACCACTACGTCGCGGTCGAGCTCACCGGCTTCGAAGGCGGCCTTGAGCTGATTCTGATCATCGAAGATCCGCACTGGTGCTTCGACCAACCGGTGCTCGGCTTCCACGGCAGAGACCTTGATCACACCGCGGCCCAGGTTGCCGTCGAGTACGGTCAGGCCACCGGTCGGGGCGAAGGCCTCGGACACCGGGCGCAGCACATCAAGGTCGTGGCTCTCGGTGGGGCCTTCGCGCCAAACGAGCTTGCCGTCCTCGAGGAAGGGTTCCTGGGTGTAGGCGCTCATGTCGCTGCCGAAAACGGTGGCGATGTCCTGGTGGATCAGCCCGGCCCCGAGCAGTTCGCGAATCAGCAGGCTCATGCCGCCGGCGGCCTGGAAATGGTTGATGTCGGCCTGCCCGTTGGGATAGATGCGCGTCATGCTGGGCACGACGGCGGAAAGGGCGGTGAAGTCGTCCCAGGTGATGGTCAGGCCCGCTGCGGCGGCCATGGCCACTAGGTGCAGGGTATGGTTGGTCGAGCCACCGGAGGCCAACAGGCCGACCATGGCGTTGACAATCGCCTTCTCATCGACTTGCTTGTAGAAGGGGCGATAGTCGCCGCCGGCCTCTGTGTTACGGATCGTCTGCTCGGCGGCGTAGCGTGTCAGCGCTTCGCGCAGCGGGGTGCCGGGGTTGACGAAGGAGGCGCCGGGCAGGTGCAGCCCCATGATCTCCATCATCAACTGGTTGGAGTTGGCGGTGCCATAGAAAGTGCAGGTGCCCGGCCCATGGTAGGACTCGGATTCGGCCTCCAGGAGGGCGTCGCGGCCGACCTTGCCTTCGGCAAACAGCTGGCGAATGCGGGCCTTTTCCTTGTTGGGCAGGCCGCTGGTCATCGGGCCTGCCGGCACGAAGGTCGACGGCAGGTGACCGAAGCGCGCGGCGCTGATGAACAGTCCCGGCACGATCTTGTCACATACACCGAGGAAGATCGCACCGTCGAACATGTTGTGTGACAGCCCCACGGCGGCGGCCATCGCGATCACCTCGCGGGAATATAGCGATAGCTCCATGCCCGGCTGGCCCTGAGTGACCCCGTCGCACATGGCCGGGACGCCACCGGCAAACTGGGCGGTCGAGCCCATGGCGCGGGCGGCGTCCTTGATGGTTTCCGGGAAGGATTCCAGCGGCTGGTGTGCCGACAGCATGTCGTTATATGACGAAATGATGCCGAGGTTGGCACTGTTCATCATCTTGAGCCGACCCTTGTCGGTCTCGCCGCAGGCAGCGAAGCCGTGAGCCAGGTTGCCGCAGGATAGCTCGCCGCGATGCACGCCACGGCCATGCTGGTCGGCCATGCGACGTTCATAGAGAGCCCGCCGCTCCTGGGAGCGCTCTCGAATGCGTTCGGTGACCTGGCGGACGACGTCGTTCAGAGGGGTATCTTGAGTAGCCATGGGCAGCCTCGCTAAGGGATGGTGGGTGGCAATGTTTGTAAATTTAGCAAAAAATTGCCTTGAATGTCGTCATGCTTTGGGCCAAATTGGGGCGCAAATGTAAGATTATTTCACCGGGGGCGACGGAGCTTTGACCGTTTCTCGTATGTTTCGGGCAATGTTCCTGCATATGACCCTCGATTCAAGCAGACGCCAGCAGAATCAGTGTGAGGATGCCGTCATGACGTTACGAGTAGCTATCAATGGTTTCGGCCGTATCGGTCGCAATGTGCTGCGAGCACTCTACGAAAACGGTTACAGCGACCGGATCGAGGTGGTTGCCATCAATGATCTGGGTGATTCGTCGCTCAACGCTCACTTGCTTAAGCACGATAGCGTGCATGGGCATTTCCCGCATCGGGTCGAGCACGACGACGAGAGCATCAGCATCGATGGTCAGCGCATCAGTATCTACGCTCAGCGTGATCCGGCGCAGCTGCCGTGGAAATCCCTGAACGTCGATCTGGTCATGGAGTGCACCGGTCTCTTCGTCAAGAAGGCCGATGCCGGCAAGCACCTCGAGGCCGGTGCCGGTCGCGTGCTGATTTCCGCGCCGAGTCCGGATGCCGACGCCACCGTGGTCTTTGGCGTCAACGACGACGTGCTGACCGCCGAACATAAGGTGGTCTCCAACGCCTCCTGCACCACCAACTGCTTGGCGCCTGTGGCCAAGGCCCTGAACGATGCCGTGGGCATCGAGAACGGCCTGATGACCACTGTCCATGCCTACACCAATGATCAGAACCTCTCTGACGTCTACCACAAGGACCCGTATCGGGCGCGCAGCGCGACTCAGTCGATGATCCCGACCAAGACCGGGGCCGCGGCGGCGGTGGGACTGGTGCTGCCGGAGCTCGAAGGCAAGTTCGATGGTCTGGCAGTGCGAGTTCCGGTGATCAACGTGTCGCTGGTGGATCTGGTGTTCACCGCTAGCCGCGATACCACCAAGGAAGAGGTCAACGAGATCGTCGCCAAGGCGGCGCAAGGCTCCAAGGTGCTGGCTGTCAATGCCCAGCCGCTGGTGTCGATCGATTTCAATCATGATGCCAACTCTTCCACCTTCGATGCCAACCATACTCGGGTCAATGGTCGCCTGGTCAAGGTAATGGCCTGGTATGACAACGAGTGGGGCTTTTCCAATCGCATGCTGGACACAGCGCTGGCCATGCACGCCGCTTCTTGAGGCGGTAAAGGGTACGGACGTCTCGTCAGCCTGCGGTTCCGGCGATCTCACGGCTCCGCTCGTGCTCGCAGGCCGGCGGGATGTCCTACTTGCAGCAGAGGGTGCCGACAGGCACCCTTTTTTGTTGCCTTTCTCCATGACTTGACGCTAATGGGGTCTCGCACAGGCGGCTTAGCTGCTAAGCTCTCACTTATCAAGGTCAATCATCTTCCTCAGCTTCAGGAAGCCAGCCATCATGGACAAGGCAGTAGCAGACACACATTGCCTCTTGGGGTCACAGCTGCGTGATCCAGACAGCGGGCGCCTGGGTCGCATCGTGGGCATCGATCAGTCCCGCGAGACCCCGGCACTGCTGGTCAATTGGGGCCAGTCGGGGGTAGAGCGAGTGGCGCTTAGCATCACCGAGCTCTCTGACCTGGTAACGGCAAGCCTTGCCCATGAGCGCAATGTACATGGAAGCGCACGTGAAAGTGCACGTGATAATGTGCGTGGAAATGTTAGCGGCGACGGGACTTCCTCTGAACGCCAGCCTTCTCGCTCCGCTGCGCATGCGGCCGAACGCTCGCGCAGAGACCGCTCGACGGGTCGCGCTCGAGATGATGACCCTGCACCCAATGCTGCCTCATCGGCAGCGACTGGGGCGGCAGGCTATCGCCCCCTGGCAACCGGCAGCGATGGTCGGCGCTGAGCTTGGGCGCTACTTTCCCAATACCTGGATGTGAGTGAGCATTAATAGCTGCCGGATGTAACCCTGTTCATTGATTGTATGTCGAGTCAGAAAGCTTTGTGTCGGGCACGGTGGACGCGCTTGATCCTGGCCTTGATTTTAGTTCGAGCCATGAGATTTGGGTATTAGTGCCAGCTGTTCGCGTCGGTCATCAGGTCCAGGTATCGGCGATGAATGCTCGCCCGCCTTTGAGTCGGCCGTTCAATGGCCTTTCAGTCGTCCACTCGTCACCCTTTTTTGATTTCTGAGGTCGCGATGACCGTTCCCTCCCGGTCCGAGCAGGCGGGCCTGTCGCTTTCCTGTGTCGATGCCGTTGCTGCTATCCCGCGTGATGACTGGAATGCTCTGGTGGGGGATGATCATCCCTTCCTGCGTCACGAATTTCTGCATGCCCTGGAAGCCAGCGGCGTGGTGGCGCCGGAAACCGGCTGGGCGCCCAGGCACCTGACGCTATGGCGGGGCGGCGCGCTGGTCGGCGTGCTGCCGAGCTATGACAAGGCCCACTCCTACGGTGAATACGTCTTCGACTGGGGGTGGGCGGACGCTTGGGAGCGTGCCGGCGGGGCGTATTACCCCAAGGCGTTGTCGGCCATTCCCTTTACGCCGGCTCCTGGCCCTCGGTTGGTCCTGGCGCCCGGCGAGGATCGGTTGGCGGCCATGCGGCTGCTGGCGAGCAGTTGGGAGCGGCGCGATATTCTCAGCTGGCACCTGCTGTTTGCCGAAGACGCCGAAGTCGATGACTGGTGCGCCGCTCGTCCCAGGCTCATCGAGCGACGGGGCGTGCAGTTCCAGTGGCAGGACGCAGGCTACGGGGACTTCGACGGTTTCCTGATGGCCATGACGTCGCGCCGGCGCAAGGAGATTCGCCGCGAGCGTCGCATCGTCGCCGATCAGGGGCTCAGTCTGCACCGCCTGGAAGGGGAGGCCATCGACGCGAGCGCCCTCGAACACTTCTACCGCTGCTACCAGATCACCTACCTGGAGCGTGGCCGACAGGGCTATCTGAATATCGAGTTTTTCCAGCGCCTGCGGGAAAGCCTGCCCGAGGCGCTGGTGCTGATTCAGGCCCGGTTACACGGCAAGCCGGTGGCCGCAGCACTATGCCTGCAGGGGCGTCATACCCTCTATGGGCGCTACTGGGGAAGTGAAGTCATGGCTGATTGCCTGCACTTCGAAGCCTGCTATTACCAGGGCATCGAGCACTGCCTGGAGCGGGGGCTCAGTCGTTTCGATCCTGGCACCCAGGGTGAGCATAAACTTACCCGAGGGTTCTCGCCCCGCCGGCTGCGCTCGCTGCATCATATCGCCGACCCTCGCCTGCATGACGCCGTGGCCCGCTTCTGCCACGAGGAAGGCGCTCAGGTCGAAGCTTACTGTCAGCGGGCCGAGGCGTCGCTGCCTTTCAAGCATTGATCACAGTGGGCGGGTGGAGCCGCTCGCCGCTGGTCGAGAGATGATGGCATAATGCGCCCCATCGATTCCCCTGACAGGACCCTTCATGCTCAAGTGGTTGGCCATCGTGCTGGTTGCCCTGATTTTGCTGCTGCAGTATCGACTGTGGTTCGGCGAGGGCGGGCTCAAGGAGTACTCCCAGATCCGGGCCCGGGCCGATGCCATGGAAGAGAAGAACCAGCCGATGCGGGCGCGTAACCAGCGGCTTGCTGCCGAGGTGGTCGATCTCAAGAAGGGGTTGGATGCCATCGAAGAGCGAGCGCGGAGCGACATCGGTATGGTGCGTCGCGATGAGCAGTTCTACTGGGTGCCGGACGTCAATGCCGGCGGGGAGCAGCCATGAGCCGCCTGTGGCTGATCGTGCCGGCTGCCGGCCAGGGAAGGCGCATGGGTGCCGACCGCCCCAAGCAGTATCTGGAGCTGGACGGTCGTCCGGTATTGGCGCATACCCTGTCACGCCTTTACCAGGCCTTTCCTGAGGCCGGTCTCTGCCTTTGCCTGGATGACGATGACCGCTGGTTCGACCCCGCCTGGGTGCCCTTTGCCAACTGGCTTCGCAGTTCGGGCGGGGCGGAGCGGGCCGATACCGTGAGCCTGGCGCTTGCCAGGCTCGGTGATCAGGCCGTCGACGATGACCTGGTGCTGGTCCATGACGTGGCCAGGCCCTGTGTATCCCTTGACGATCTGATCCGATTGCGGGCGGCTCTCGAGCAAGAGTCGGCCGGCGCACTGCTGGCGACGCCGGTGGCCGACACCATGAAGCGTGCCGATGCCGCCGGGCGGATCGCCACTACCGAGCCGCGCAGCGGCCTATGGCACGCCCAGACGCCACAGGGCTTTCGCGTCGGCCTGCTGCGCGAGGCCCTCGAGTTCGCTCGATTGCGAGGCGTGACCGTCACCGACGAGGCCTCCGCCGTCGAGGCGCTGGGAGGCGCGCCGCGTCTGGTGATGGGGCGTCGCGATAATTTCAAGATCACTCATCCCGAAGACCTGGCGCTGGCGGCTCATGTACTGGCCGCTCAGGCTGCGTCTTCACAAGCTTTCGGGAATAGCTCCACATGACGCTGCGAATCGGCCACGGCTTCGACGTTCATCGTTTCGGGGAGGGTGACCACCTGACGATCGGCGGGGTAAGGGTCCCCTTCGAGCACGGCTTCGTCGCCCACTCCGACGGCGATGTGCTGCTGCATGCCGTTTGCGATGCCCTGCTTGGTGCCTGCGCCCTTGGCGATATCGGCCGCCACTTCCCCGACACCGACCAGGCCTGGGCGGGAGCCGACAGCCGTAAGCTGCTGCGCCACGTCATGAGCCTGGTGCAGGATAAAGGCTTTAGGGTCGGCAATCTGGACGTCACGCTAATCGCCCAGGCGCCGAAGATGGCGCCTTACCTAGCGGCCATGATCGACCACCTGGCCGCTGATCTCGACGTCGCGTCCGGCGCCGTCAACGTCAAGGCCACGACCACGGAAAAACTCGGCTTCACCGGTCGCGGCGAGGGCATCGCCGCCGAGGCGGTCGTGTTGCTGGAGGCGTGTCCTCCGTCGGGAGCCCGCCATGACGGCTGAAGCGACATCCTGGCCCCCGGCCTGGCCGCGTGCCTTGTCATCGCACGAGACATCGAACGAGACATCGAACGAGACATCGCACGAGGCACTGCCGGCCGGCGATTACCGAGCCGTACCCGAAGATTTCGTGGTCGAGGAATGCCTGGGGTTCAGCCCGGAAGGCGAGGGCGAGCACCTCTGGTTGTGGATCGAAAAACGCGCCCTGACGACTCACGAGCTGGCGCGGCTATTGGCCAAGCTGTGCGGCGTGAAGGAGCGCGATATCGGCTATGCGGGTATGAAGGACCGCCAGGCGGTGACGCGCCAGTGGTTCTCGGTGCATTTGCCTGGCCGTGAAGCCCCCGAGGGTATTCAAGCGGCGTTCGATACTAGGTTTGCAAGCGACGATGACCGCTCGGTGCGCCTGCTCGAACAGGCCCGTCATCCGCGCAAACTCAAGCGAGGCGTGCATCGGGGCAACCGCTTTCTGCTGCGCCTGAGTGGTGATGTCGTCGCCGACCCAGCGCTCGAATCCCGCTGGCAGGGGTTGATCGAAGGGGGAGTGCCCAACTATTTCGGCCCGCAGCGTTTCGGTCCCGAGGGACGCAATCTGGCCAGGGCGCGAGCCCTGCTAGCGCGGGGCTGGCGCAAGCGGGACGATCGCCAGGGCATGCTGCTGTCGGCGGCCCGCAGTTATCTGTTCAACCAACTCCTGGCCGCGCGAATCGTGGATAACAGTTGGGCCACGCCATTACCGGGCGAGCTTGTCATGCTCGAGGGCACCGCCAGCCAGTTTCTGGCGGAGGACATCGACGACGCGCTGCGCAAACGTGCGTCGTGCCTGGATGTTCATCCCAGCGGCGTGCTGTGGGGTAGTGGCCGCCTGGCCAGTCAGGGCCAGGCGGCCGAGCGGGAGCTTGAGATGATCGCCTCTGAGCCCCAGCTTGCTGCCGGGCTCGAGGCGGCCGAAGTGCGCATGGGGCGCCGTCCGCTGCGCCTGCGCCTCGACGAGCCGCGTCTGACACGGGACGCTCAAGGACTTCGGCTGGCGTTCGGCCTGCCGCGGGGCGCTTTCGCCACTGCGGTGCTACGTGAGTTGATGACACACCCCACTCTCTAGAGAGGGTGATAACACATGGCCAGCCGTTAAACGGTTGACCTTTCGCCGGCGGTTGCCGGTCGGATGTGGGTAAGGCAAGGAGATCGGATGCACCGTTTGTTGCTGTCCAATGATGATGGCGTCCATGCCCCGGGGCTTCGGGCGCTGTATGACGCCCTGAGTGATCATGCCAACCTGCGAGTGGTGGCGCCTGACCGCGACAAGAGCGGAGCCAGCAACTCGCTGACCCTGAACCGGCCGCTGATGCTGTCGGGGCTGGATAACGGCTTCTACAGCGTCGATGGCACGCCGGCCGATTGCGTCTACCTTGGCGTCAACGGCGTGTGGGAAGAGCGCCCGGACCTGGTCATATCGGGCATCAACCATGGCGCCAACCTGGGCGATGATGTCCTCTACTCCGGTACCGTGGCCGCGGCCATGGAGGGGCGCAACCTGGGCATGTCGGCGATCGCCATGTCGTTGGTCGGCCAGCGTTATTTCGAAACCGCTGGGCGCGTGGCGGCAAGCCTGGTCGGTGCCGCCTCTTCCCTATCACTGCCGCCCCGCAGCTTGCTCAACGTCAACGTGCCGGACCTGCCCTGGGAGCAGGTCCGTGGTTTCAAGGTCACCAGGATGGGGTATCGTGGTCCCGCCGCCAAGCCGATGAAAGTGCTCGACCCGCGTGGCCGCGAGCGTTACTGGATCGCCGCCGTTGGCGAGAACGCCGATGATGGCCCGGATACCGACTTTGCCGCCGTGGAGGCTGGATTCGTGTCGATCACGCCATTGCAGACCGATCTGACGCGCCATGCCGCGCTGGAAGACGTACAGGGGTGGCTGGATGCCTTTGCGTGAGTTGAAAGACCCGGCGCTGATCGGGGTCGGCATGACCTCACAGCGCACCCGGGATCGAATGGCGGGGCGCCTGGAAGAGGCCGGCATCAGCGATGAACGCGTGCTTGATGCGCTGAGCCGAGAGCCCCGTCACCTCTTTCTCGACGAGGCACTGTCGCATCGCGCCTACGAGGACAGCTCCCTGCCGATCGGTCATGGCCAGACCCTGTCTCAGCCATGGATCGTGGCGCGAATGAGCGAACTGGTGGTGGCTGAGGCGCCGCAGCGAGTGCTCGAGGTCGGGACCGGCTCTGGCTACCAGACTCTGATTCTCTCGCGGCTGGTGCCGCGGGTATTTTCTGTCGAACGTATCGCCGCGCTCAAGGAACGGGCCGCCGAGCGGCTTAAGCGGCTGCTGGTGGATAACGTCACGCTGCGTCTGGCCGACGGCGGGCACGGCTGGCGTGAGGCCGCACCCTTCGACGTGATCCTGCTTACAGCCTGCGCCAGTGAACTGCCGCCGACGCTGCTCGATCAGCTGGCGGAGGGCGGTGTCCTGATCGCTCCCCTAGAGGATGATGCCGGCCAGCAATGGCTGACTCGGGTGCGCCGCCAGGGCCAACATTTTGAATACCAGCGGCTTGAGCCCGTGCGCTTCGTGCCGCTATTACAGGGAGTCATACGTTGAAGCGGTCCTATTCAGTCTTCCTCAAGGGTGCCGGCATGGGGGCCGCCGATGCGGTGCCCGGCGTCTCCGGCGGTACTATTGCCTTTATCACCGGCATCTATGAGGAATTGATCTATTCCATCAAAAACTTCGGGCCCAGTGCCTGGGGCGCCTGGCGGCGTGGTGGCCTCAAGGGGTTGGCGGTTCATCTCAATCTCGGTTTCGTGATCCCTCTGGTGCTGGGGATCGCCGTCAGCCTGGTAAGCGTTGCTCACCTGGTCACCTACCTGCTGGACAACCAGCGGTTGCTGCTCGATGCCTTCTTCTTTGGCCTGGTCGCTGCCTCGGCCTGGGTCGTGAGTTGTCGCCTGACCGACTGGCGAATCTGGCATGTGCTGCCGTTGGTTGCAGGCCTCTTGCTGGCGGACGGTCTGCCAGCGCTGATGCCGCTGGTGGGTGGTCTGGGCAGTGAGGGCTTGATGCTTGGCGTGGCGGGTGCGATCGCCATCAGTGCCATGCTTCTGCCGGGCATTTCAGGCAGTTTCCTGCTGCTGACCATGGGGCTCTATAGCAATGTGATGGAGGGCATCAAGGCCTTCGACGTAGTGCTGATGGCGCAATTTGGGTTGGGATGCTTGGTGGGGCTGATGACCTTCTCGCGGCTGCTATCCTGGTTGCTTTCACGTTTTCATACCGCGACCCTGCAACTGCTGATCGGCTTCATTCTCGGGTCCTTGCCCTTGCTTTGGCCCTGGCGGGAGTTGGTTAGCTACCGTCTGGGTCCCGATGAGCAGATCATTCCCATGGAATACCGATATCTGCTGCCCAATGACTATGCCCAACTGACGGGCGATCCGTCGGTTCTGTTACCGGCCGTGGCTCTGATGCTGGGCGGCCTGATTCTGGTGCTGGCGGTGGGGCGTTTTGCTTCACCGACCGCCAGCCACTGACAAGGAGGAAGTGTGCGATGCGCAAGGCTCTATTGGCCTCTGCCGTGACGTTGTCCCTGGCCGCCTGTGCGGCCCAGCCCCCGGAAGGGGCAAATGGCATACAGGTACAAGATCTCTCGTTGACCCGTAAGCAGGCGACTACCGGCACTTATACCGTTGAACCCGGCGATACCCTTTACGGCATTGCCTGGCGTTACGAAATGGATTTTCGTGACCTGGCCCAGCTCAACGGCATTACGCCTCCCTATCGCATTCAGCCTGGCCAGCAGTTGCGCCTGTCAGACGGCCAAGGCGGCGATCAGCAGGGAGCCGCCATCGCTCAGGCCGAAACGACGGATGGGGGGCAGGCCAGCCCGGCTAGCAGTGGCGGTGGTGAAAGCCCGGATTGGCTGGCGCCGGATACTTCGGCCATCGAGCGTAACCGCCGGCTGACTTCTACACCGCTATCCGATGCGTCGAGTGGGCAGGCCGGTCAGCAGGCCCAGGCATCAGCGGCCGGCAGTGGCCAAGCCGCCAATCAGGGAGCCAGCCAGGGGGCTGACCAACACTCAGCGCAAGCCGATGGCGAGCAAGGACCGGGGCCTGTCTATAACTACGAAAGCCCCGGTGCCGATGGGGAACTGAGTGCTGCCGACCGAGCTGAGCGGGAAGCCCGTGAGCAGGCAGAGGCCGTCGAGCAGCAGCAACAGGATGCGGACGCGACGCAGACCAAAACGGAAACGGCTTCAGCCCAGTCTTCCCCGCAAGGCCAGTCATCACAGCAAGGCCAGTCGTCACAGCAAGGCCAGTCGTCATCTCGCCAGGCTGACGCCGGCGCTGCAGTTGCCGGGGGAAGTGAGCCGGCTTCCGAGCGACGCACCTATCAGCCCGTCGATGAGGTGCCTTGGCAGTGGCCTGCTGACGGCGAGGTGATCAACGGCTTCGGTGAAGGCTCGAGCATTACGGCAGGCATTGATATCGGAGGTCAAAAGGGTCAATCTGTCAAGGCGGCTGGCCCAGGAATTGTGGTCTATGCAGGGGATGGCGTACGGGGATACGGGAACCTGATCCTGCTTAAGCACAATAATCAGTTCTTGAGTGCCTATGCCCACAATGACAGTCTGCAGGTGAAGGAAAACGACGTGGTCGAAGCCGGTGAAGTGATCGCCACCATGGGAGATACCGACGCCGATGCCGTCAAACTGCACTTCGAGGTGCGCAAGGATGGGCAGCCCAAGGATCCCCTGGATTTCCTTCCTGGGCGGTGACCCGCAGCGCTTGACGCAGGCGCAAGCCTACGACAGAAGCTTAATGGCCAGGTCGTCGCTATCGCAGTATAAGTGCTCGGGGCGGTCTGGCCATGGCTAAGAAGATAGTGGGGTAGCGAGATGAGCATGCTTGAACGGGATCTTCAGGATGTCGAGATAGAGGATATCGAAACGACCGTTGACGATGAGGTCGATGAAGCACAAGAGAAAGATGAACGCGCGTTCGAGAAGGCCCTGAATCGGGAAGAGAATACCTATCATCACAGTCTCGATGCTACCCAGATCTATCTCAACGAAATCGGTTTCTCGCCACTGCTGAGTCCCGAAGAAGAGGTACATTTTGGTCGTCTCGCCCAAGCCGGTGACCCTGCTGGCCGCTCGCGGATGATCGAGTCCAACCTCCGGCTCGTGGTCAAGATCGCCAGGCGCTACTTGAACAGGGGGCTGTCGCTGCTCGACCTGATCGAGGAAGGCAACCTCGGCCTCATTCGCGCCGTGGAAAAATTCGATCCCGAGCGTGGATTTCGCTTCTCTACCTACGCGACCTGGTGGATTCGTCAAACCATCGAGCGGGCGCTGATGAATCAGACGCGTACCATTCGACTGCCGATTCACGTGGTCAAGGAACTCAATATCTATCTGCGTGCGGCCCGTGAGCTGACGCAGAAACTCGACCATGAGGCGACCGCCGAGGAGATCGCCGACTTCCTCGACAAACCAGTGTCGACGGTCAAGAAGATGATGGGCCTCAATGAGCGGGTGTCTTCGGTGGATTATCCGATGGGCGGTGAGAGCGACAAGCCGCTGATCGAGACGCTGGCCGATGACAATGACCATGGCCCCGAGTCTTCGCTGGTCGATGGCGATGTTAAACAGCACGTGGATGATTGGCTGGCCGAGCTCACCGAGAAACAGATGGAGGTGGTGGTCAGGCGCTTTGGCCTGCGCGGTCATGAGGCGGCAACGCTCGAAGAAGTCGGTGAAGAAATTGGTTTGACCCGTGAGCGAGTTCGCCAGATTCAAGTGGAGGCGCTAAAGAAGCTGCGGCGCGTCCTCGAGAAGCAGGGGCTATCGCTGGACGCCATCTTCGAGTGACCCTCCCGAGATACGCCGCGATGCCTGCATCGCGGCGTTTTTGCGTCTGCTCAAGCCTTGCCTCATCTTAGCGCTCGGATCCGTTGCTGCTGACAATGCCGTTCCGGGCGTTTTCCCGCCTCTCTCCCTGGTATTCTCGCGTGCGATTTTCGGTTGCCATGGTGGTCTGAAATGCTCTGGGTATGGCTGCTAGGCTGATGGTCTCCATTAATTATATTTGGCAGTCTTTTGAGCCGTAAATTTAGCTAAAATTGGTCAAAAAATCCGTGAAAAAGCCTGCGGGATGACAAATAATCTTAGCCTCTTTTTTGTCCTCTCTTACCTGGCCGGAGACCTCCATGGCTCGTCCCCTGATCGCTGACATCGACCTCAATGCCTTGCGTCATAACTATTGCCTGGCAAGAGACCTGGCGCCGCATAGCCAGTCGGTGGCGGTACTCAAGGCCGACGCCTACGGCCACGGTGCCGTGGCCTGTGCGCGGGCGCTCGAGGATCTGGCGCCGGCCTTCGCGGTGGCCTGCCTCGAAGAGGCGGAAACGCTGCGCGGGGCGGGGATCGAGGCGCCGATCGTACTGCTCGAAGGCATCTTCGAGGCCGCTGAGCTCGAGCGAGTGGATGCCCTCGGCCTGTGGGTGGCGGTGCATAGCGAATGGCAGGTCGAGGCGCTGCTGTCTTTCACGCCTCGTCAGCCCATTCCCGCCTGGCTAAAGGTCGACTCCGGCATGCACCGCCTGGGCTTTGCCCCGGCTCAGGCCGCCGATATCTGGGCACGCTTACAGGCAGCGCCCGATCACGTCGCTGACCTTCACCTGATGAGCCATTTCGCGACCGCCGATGCGCTCGACCCTGGCTACTTCCACCGCCAGCTCGGGCTGCTCAATGCGTTGGCCACATCCCTTGACGCGCCAACCTGTCTGGCCAATTCGCCGGCCACTCTGGCCTGGCCCGAGGCTCATGGTGCCTGGAACCGCCCCGGGGTGATGCTCTATGGCAGCGACCCCCTGGAGGGGGCTAATGACGCCAGCCGTTCATTGGCGCCGGTGATGACGCTGCGCTCGGAGATCATCGCCGTGCGTGAGATCGCTGCCGGCGAACCGGTGGGTTATGGGGGCCGTTTCAAGGCGTTGCGTCCGAGTCGGGTCGGCGTGGTGGCCTGTGGCTATGGCGATGGCTATGACCGCCATGCGGTGGATGGCACACCACTGCTGGTGGACGGCCAGCGTGCGGGGCTGGCCGGCAAGGTGTCGATGGACATGCTGATCGTGGATATCACCGATCTGCCGTCTGCCAATATCGGTAGCGAGGTGGTGCTCTGGGGGCAAGCGGCCAGTGGTGAGGTGCTGTCAGTCGATGAGGTCGCCCGTTACTGCGATACCATCAGCTATACGCTGCTTACCGGGGTGCTGCCGCGGGCGCCAAGGCGGTATCATGGTGGCTGATCCGACCCTGAATTAGAGAAATGCATGTCACAGGACGACACCAAGACTGATACCAAGACCGGCGCCCAGGGCTCCTTCGCTCATCCTCGGTACTGGCCTACCTGGCTGTCGATCGGCCTGATGCGCCTGATCGCTTGGCTACCCTGGCGCCTCAAGCTTGGCATAGGTCGCCTGATAGGTCTCCTGGCCTGGCGTTTTGCCAAGCGCCGCCGGCATATCACCGAGACCAACATCAGGCTGTGCTTTCCCGAGCGGGATGAAAAAGCCCGGGCTCGGCTGGTGCGCGAGGCCTTTATCGCCAATGGCATGGGGCTGGTCGAGACCGCCACCGGCTGGTGCCGAGACCCGGAACATCTTCGCCATCGTGTCACCTTCAAGGGTCAGGAGCACATGGTGCGGGCTCAGGCTCAGGGCAAGGGGGTGCTGATTATCGGCGTGCATTTCTCGACTCTGGATCTGGGCGGGGCTTTGCACTCACTGTTTTTCCCCGCCGATGTGGTCTATCGCCCGCATGACAACCCGCTCTTCGAGCGCTTCATGACCAATGCCCGCAATCGGATCTTCGGTCGAGCCATCGATCGACACGATCTGCGTGGCGTGGTGCGCCGGATCAAGGCCGGCAACAACGTCTGGTATTCTCCGGATCAGGACTTTGGGCGTGACGCCAGTGTCTTCGCGCCGTTCTTCGGCATCAATGCGGCGACCATCAAGCTCACCGCCAAGATCGCGCGCATGACCGGCGCGCCGGTCATGCCACTGATTTTCCACCGCAACCCCGACGACCGCACTTACACTCTCGAATACCTGCCGGCATTGCAGCATTTCCCGAGCGGCGACGAGGTGGCCGATGCGACTCAGGTCAATGCGGTCATCGAGGCGTCGATCCGCCGCCACCCCGCACAGTATTTGTGGCTGCATCGCCGCTTCAAGACTCGCCCACGGGGCGAGGCGGGCTTCTACTGAGCGCGTTGTGGCTCACCTGGTGGCGTGAGCGTGCTCGTTGGCCCATGTAGATCGCTGGATGCCTAGCCAAAGAGTGTCTCAATACGGCGTTACCGGCTTCTCCTTCGGCGTCGGCAGTTCGGCGGGAAGCGAGAGACGATGCTCGCCGCTGGCTAGCCGCTCGCCGATGAATTGCCGATCCAGGAGGTGAGTGCCGCGCTCGGCGAGGCTGGCAATCACCCGCTCGGCATGGCGTTGGATGGTGGTGAGCTCGGCTTCCTCGGCGAACAGCGACAGCGTCTTCAGCGACTTGAGCAGGGCGAGGCCGATGCTCACATCATCCTTGCCGTAGTGCAGGATCGGGTTGACTAGCCGGTAGAGCAGGCTATCGAAGCGTTCGGTTTGCCAGATCACGCGCCGTTTTCCCTGCTTATCGGTAAGGGTGTTGCAAGGATGAAACTCCAAGCGCCGGCATAGTAGTTCGGTTAGCTGGTGCAGGCAAAGGCGTGCCGTGCCCGGATCGTTGATGCCTGGCGACAGCGCTTTGACGGCGACCTCCATCAGCTGCGTCAAGCCGTTGACGTAAAGATCCTCGGCAACCTCCCCCTCCACGTAGACCAGCAGCCCCAGTGCCGATGCTTCGAAGCGCTCTCCGGGGGGCTCGGAGGCCTCTATCGTGAACAGCGGAAAGCCCTCCACCGTGAAGTCGCCGAAGCTGAAGTTCAAGTGCACCACCACATCGGCCTCGATGGCCAGGCGTGCCAACGCCTCGATATCGGCGTTCTGGATATAGCCGCTGCGGCGTGCCTTGATGCGTGGCCAGTGGGGCTGTACCGGCTGTGATGTCGGCCGGTGGCACCACCCCGGGCGTTGCTGGCGCGTCTCTAGCTTGGCAAGCGACTTGCGGGTGGCCTGGTGCAGGCCACGATTTACGGCATTGATCTGCACCGACTGGGAGGCGTTGTGAATGAAGTAGACAAAGAGCCCCAAACAATGGGTGACCATGGCCACGCCCAGATAGGTGCTCAGCGAACGCCAGGTGCTGGGTACATCACCGCTCACTGGAATCATCAGCAGCATCAGGATGAACAGGATGGTGCCCAGGTAGTGGCCGAGAACTCGCTGATGATGACGTTCGGTAATCAGTCCGAAGACCAGCTTGTGAGAAAAGTTGCCGCCGGCTTGGGTCAGCACCGACATCACCATGGAAAAACTGAACACGGTCAGCGAGATCATGGCGGCAATCAGCGTCGACAGCAGGGTGCGCGGCGTTTGTATATCCGTGAAGCGAATGCCTGTCAGAAGGTCCGGCAGTGGCAAGCGCTCGCCCAGCGGAAGAACGGCCAAGAGTCCTAGCACCAGATACAGCATGGCCAGCAGGCTCGGCAGGAAGGCAATGCTCTGTCGAAAGCTAAGAACGCGATTGATCAGCCAGCGTATGGGGTTCGTCATGAGCACATCCCTATGAAGATCATGCGTGAGTTATCCCCTTTGTAGACGTGCCATGCAAGGTTGCTGAGAGCTCAGCGACGCCAAGGGCAACACCGACCCGGTATCCCCCATAGGGAAATGCCTGCGCTGGTCGAGAAGGGGAGCATCGAGAGGGGGTGACGCGAGGTGGCGCCAGGAACGACGGCGAAACCGTCATCCGGGCATGAAAAACGGGCGGTGTTGCCACCGCCCGTCGGGTCATCACGCAAATGCCATTGGCTTCAGGCGTCGATGCGCTTGTACTTCATGCGATGCGGCGTGTCGTTACCGACGCGCTTCTTGTGGTCGGCCTCGTACTCGGTGTAGTTGCCTTCGAAGAACACCACATTGGAATCGCCCTCGTAGGCGAGGATGTGGGTGGCAATACGGTCAAGGAACCAACGGTCGTGGGAGATCACCATGGCGCAGCCCGGGAAGGCCAGCAGGGCGTCTTCCAGGGCACGCAGGGTCTCGATGTCCAGATCGTTCGAGGGCTCATCGAGCAGCAGTACGTTGGCGCCCTGCTTGAGGGTCTGCGCCAGCTGCAGGCGGCCACGTTCGCCGCCGGAAAGCTCCGAGAGGCGCTTCTGCTGGTCATTGCCCTTGAAGTTGAAGCGACCCACATAGGCCCGCGAGGAAACCTCGTAGCCATTGATGTTGAGCATGTCCTGGCCGTCGGAGACCGCTTCCCACACCGTCTGCTTGTCGTCGAGGGCATCGCGCAGCTGTTCGACATAGGCGATGTCGACGGTATCGCCGAGCACCACCTCACCGGCATCGGGCTCTTCCTTGCCGGTGATCAGCTTGAACAGCGTGGACTTGCCGGCGCCGTTGCCGCCGACGATGCCAACGATGGCGCCCTTGGGCACGCTGAAGGATAGGTCCTCGTAGAGCAGGCGGCCATCGAAGGCCTTGGCGACGTCGTGAAACTCGATGACCTTGTCACCCAGCCGCGGACCGGGCGGAATGTAGATCTCGTTGGTCTCGTTGCGCTTCTGGAAATCGCCGGACTGCATTTCTTCGAAGCGGTTGAGGCGCGCCTTGCTCTTGGCCTGACGGCCCTTGGCATTGCTGCGTACCCACTCGAGTTCCTGCTTGATGGCCTTGTTCTTCGAGGCTTCCTGCTTGGACTCCTGCTCGAGGCGCTTCTCCTTGGCCTCCAGCCAGCCGGAGTAGTTGCCTTCGAAGGGGATGCCTTGACCGCGGTCGAGCTCGAGGATCCAGCCGGCCACGTTGTCGAGGAAGTAGCGGTCGTGGGTGATGGCTACCACGGTGCCGCTATAGTCGTGCAGGAAGCGTTCGAGCCAGGCCACGGACTCGGCGTCCAGGTGGTTGGTGGGCTCGTCGAGCAGCAGCATGTCCGGGCTCGACAGCAGCAGCCGGCACAGCGCCACACGGCGACGCTCGCCGCCGGACAGGTGGCCGACACGGGCGTCCCAGGCCGGCAGGCGCAGCGCCTCGGCCGCTACTTCCAGCTTGCGTTCGAGGTTGTGGGCGTCAGCGGCCTCGATGATGTTCTCCAGGCGCGCCTGTTCGCTTGCCAGGGCGTCGAAGTCGGCGTCGGGCTCGGCATAGGCGGTATAGACGGCCTCGAGCTGCTCCTGGGCTTCCTTGATGCCGGACAGCGCCTCTTCGACGGTCTCACGAACGTTCTTGTCGTCGTCGAGTTCCGGCTCCTGGGGCAGGTAGCCGACGTTGATGCCCGGCATGGGGCGCGCTTCGCCTTCGAACTCGGTGTCGACCCCGGCCATGATGCGCAGCAGCGTTGACTTGCCGGCGCCGTTCAGGCCGAGCACGCCAATCTTGGCGCCCGGGAAGAAGGAAAGCGAAATATCCTTGAGGATCTGACGCTTGGGAGGGACGACCTTGCCCACCCGGTTCATGGTATAGACGTATTGCGCCATGGATATCCATTGGGTTGAGGGTTTCGGCACGATGATAGTGGCCGCACCCGCGAAAGGCCAGCGCTGGGCGGTGATTGAGCCGAAGAGATGGGGGATTGCGCAGGCTGGCGCGGGCGGCGGGGCCCGCGTCCTTATGCTCGTTCTGGAGCTGGTTGTGGTGAAGGTGGCTGCTATGCGGGGATGGCATTCGCCGAGTGGTTTACTCTTCTTCCTCTTCCTCTTCCTCTTCCTCGCCGTCGAGCCCCCAGTCATCGTCGATGACCTGCTTGAGGCGACGTTCCTCCAATAGGCTCTCTAGGCGGCGCCGTGCCTGCAGGCTTTCCGTGCGTGAGGAACGAGAGGGGGTGTACTGGCTGTCATTCACGGCGTCCATGAAGGCATCGACGTCCCCGTCATAGATCACGTCATCAGTGGCATCGTCGGACGCGTCGTGTACTTGGTGTTTGCGGCTCATGCGATATCCTCCCATGACCCCATGTAGAGATGGCTACGGATGCTCGCTTCGAGCGAGCATCGGGCAACGCGGGTGCGTAGCTGGCTGTATAACGCCAGTTGCGAATGAGGACAAGAGGGGAATGGGAAAAAATCAGTCTTTGGCTTTGCCCTTGACGCGCTCGAGCTCGGCGATGGCCTCGACTCGTTCGGTCACATCTTTCTGCACGCCAAGGTAGTAGGTAATGTTTTCTTGGTCGTCGTGCATCGGGGTGATCGACAGCTCGTTGTAGAAGAGGGTGCCGTCCTTCTTGTAGTTGCGCAGGATCTCGCGGCAGGGGCGGTCCTCGATCAGGGCATCGCGTATGCGCGCGAGGCCGGGCTGATCGCGGTCGTCGTTCTGCAGGAAGCGGCAGTCACGGTAGAGGATTTCATCGGTGCTGTAACCGGTCAGCCGTTCGAAGCCCTGATTGACGTAAATCAGGATGTGTTCCTCACCCTCGCGTTCGGCAACGACAATACCGTCCTCCGAGGCGTCGATGATGCGTTCCAGAAGCTCGGGGCTGATCATGGGCGGTCTTTTCATGCGAAGCGTTCCTGTCGCGACCCTAAGAGGGAGTAGATATGGCCTAGCCACAGTGTATATCGCTATATCATGGCTAGGCGGTTGCCAGATTTCAATGTGTTGCGCTCACTCCTCGACCTCGGGCAGGCTCTGAGCGGTTAGCGCGGCGGCAAGTGCGCAGGCGGCGAGCAACCCAAGCAGTACCGCGCTGCCGAACCACTGCGCGAGGGCGCCTACCAGGCCTCCGACCAGGAGCATCAAAAAGCCGGTCAGCGTATTGGACAGCGCCACATAGAGGGCGCGTCGGTCGCTATTGGCGAGATCCACTACGTAGGTCTTGCGTCCCAGGCGCACCCCGGCATGGGCGATCACCAGCAGCCCGTAGAGCAGGACGTAGGGCCAGGGAGTGGTTGTCCAGGCACCGGGGAGTCTGCCCGCCAGCGCGGCCAGGGCACAGCAAGTCGCCGCGGCGAGGCCGGCATCGCGCATCACCCGTCGGCTGGAGTTGTCGGCCCGCTTGCCCCACATGGGGCTCGCCAGCATGCCGGCAAGCCCCGAGACGATGATCAGAAGGCCCAGGTCGCCCAGGTTCGAGCCGCTGCGCTGCTGAGCCAGCAAGGCGATGTAGGGCAGCGCCAGGGCGCTGGAGAGCAGTAGGGCGCGCGCCAGGTTGAAGCGCAGAAAGGCCGGGTCTTCGCGCAACAGGTGCAGGCCCTGACGCACGCTGTCCCAGGCGTTCTCACCGCCTTCCACGGCCCCCGGTGCCTCCTCGATGAGGGCTGCACACAGGGCGTTCAGCCCCCAGCCAAGCGCCGCTACGCTCATCAGTACCGCCAGGGCCAGCTCACTGGGGCGTTCATCGAAAAAGACCAGCAGGATACCGGCGGCCAAGGTCACGCCCCCGGCGATGCTGCCGCTCCACCCCATCAGGGTGCCACGGCGCTGCTTGGCGATGGTCTTGCCCAGCACGTCCTTGGTGGCGATCGACGACAGGCCGCGGGCCAGTGACAGTATGATCAGTACGACCAGCACCAGGCTGCCGCCGACGCCACCCTGGCCCCACAGGGCGAGGGCGACCAGCAGCAGAGCGGCCACGGCCTGAACCAGCCCGCCGGCCACCCAGGTCCATTTGCGTTGCGCCTGGTGGCGTATGAAACCGGCCACGAACACCTGTGGCAGCAGGGCACCGGCCTCGCGGATCGGGACCAGTAGACCCACCATCCACAGCGGTGCACCGATCGCCCCCATCAACCAGGGCAACACCAGGCGGGCACTGGACAACTCATCGGCCAGCTTGTTGCCTAGCGAGGCAATCAAATGCTGCAGGAAGTTCCTGGGTTGCACCTGGCAGGCGGAGTCGGGAATATCCTTACACATCCGGCTGTCGTCATCGCCGGTCAGCCACTCGTAGAGGCGGGTCTGTGAAATCTCGGTTGGTGGCATGCAGTGGGCTCCCTGTGCGCATTCCAGCGGCCATGATGCCTCAGTTATGATGCCGGGCAAATGTCCAACAGGGAGGAGGTCCAATGGCAAGTGTGCGTATCCATTTCTGTACCCAGTGCCACTGGCTGCTGCGCGCCGGCTGGTATGCACAGGAACTGCTGTCGACGTTCGGCGAAGACCTCGATGAGGTCGCGCTGGTGCCAAGCCACGGCGGGCACTTCGAGATCACCTTTGACGATGAGCGACTCTGGGAGCGCAAGCGCGATGACGGCTTCCCTGATATCAAGCTGCTCAAGCAGCGGGTGCGTGATCGACTCGACCCCTCGCGAGACCTGGGGCATCTGGACCGCTGAGGGCTTGTATGAATAACTGATGGCTCTCAATAAATGGCTGATGGCTTTCAACAAATGGCTGATGGCTCTGCATCGCCGGCCGTCAGCCGCGCCGATGCTGCCCGCCAATGGCGCATCATAAACGAGGAGAACGCATGACACAGGAACGTCACGCCATGCTGTGCGGCCTGGGCGCCGTGGGGCTATGGTCCACGGTGGCCACGGCCTTCAAGGTTGCGCTTGGCGAAATGTCGCCGCTGGAACTGATGTGGATCGCTGCCCTGGTCTCCTGGGCGTTGATGGGTATTCTTGTATGGCGAAAGGGGCTCTTGCGCCAGGCGCTGGGGCAGGGCTGGCGTACCGCGCTGTGGGCGGGGATGATGAATCCGGTCGCCTACTACTTGGTGTTGTTCGCGGCCTATGATCGCCTCCCGGGGCAGGAGGCGATGGCGCTCAACTACACCTGGGCGCTGGCCATGGCCTTTCTCGCCGTGCCGATTCTCGGCCAGCGATTGACCCGCATCGATATCATCGCCGGTTTGATTGCCTATGCCGGTGTCTGGACCATCGCTACCCGTGGCTCAGTGCTCGACGTGGCCTTCGCCGACCCGCTGGGCGTGGGGCTGGCGCTGGCCTCGACCCTGCTCTGGGCGCTCTATTGGCTGCTCAATGCCCGCGACAGTCGGCCTCCGCTCGTCGCACAGTGGCAGAATTTCAGCGTTGGCTTGCCGGTATTCACGCTGCTGATCGCGCTGGGACCGGGCTTCGAATGGTATGGCTGGAAGGGCATTAGTGCCGGGGTCTATGTGGGGCTTTTCGAGATGGGGATCGCCTTCGTGCTCTGGCAGTTGGCGGTGCGGGGCATTTCCCGCACCGCCAAGGTGGCCAACCTGATCTTTCTGTCGCCGCCGATTTCCCTGCTGCTGCTGCACCTGGTGGTCGGTGAGCCAATCCTGATCTCGACGCTGGTTGGTCTGGTGCTGATTCTCGGCGGCCTGGGGCTTCAGCAGTGGCAGAAGGCCGCCGAGCCGGCCCCTCAGGTCTGAGCGAACAGGGGAGTGGGTAGTGAGGCTGATAGGTCGGTGAATAGGTAGGCGGATGGTGAAATGGTTAGAGAAGAGGTCTCTGCCCCTGCCGCCGCCTGCTCGAGCAGCGGCGCCAGGGTCGGCCATACATTATCCAGGATCATTGGCTGGGCCTTGGCGGTAGGATGCAGGCCGTCGTCCTGCATCAGCGCATCTTCCAGGGCGACCCCTTCGAGCAGGAAGGGCACCAGCGGCAGCTCATGGCGCTCGGCCAGGTCTTCGAAAACGCCGGTGAAGGCCGACCGATAGGCGTCGCCGTAATTGGGCGGAATATCGATGCCCAGCAGCACCACCTGGGCGCCGCTGGCCTGACTTTTCTCGATCATCGATTCGAGATTGCTGCGCATCTGGCTCGGCGACAGGCCGCGCAAACCATCGTTGGCGCCAAGTTCCAATAGCACGATATCGGGTGAATGCTGTCGTAACAGCTCAGGCAGGCGTGTGGCGCCGCCGGCGGATGTCTCGCCGCTGATGCTGGCATTGACCACCTGTGCCTCGTCGTCGAGCCTTGCAGCCAAGAGACTGACCCAGCCGTCCTCTGGCCGCTCGAGCCCGTAGGCGGCGCTCAGACTGTCTCCCATCACCAAAAGGGTGGGGTGGTCGGCGGTGGAGCCGGCCGAGGAGGTATCGGCCAGGGCTGGCGCCGCCATGCCCAGCGCGGCCAGGCCCATGCTCAGGCCAGCCGTCAGCCCTGCTAGCGGACCGCGACCTCTTGTCATGGTGGATGTCGCCTTGGATTTCTTGGCAGGGGCAGCTCCCAGCAGACAACGGCCCAGCCTTTGCACCAGATGTCTTGCGTGTCGGGCGTACCGTCCCGTCCAAGCGAACGGTTCGGCGCTCAGCGCAGCGTTTCGCCCCGCGGGGCCCTTGGCACCGCGTTTCGACCTTTTCAGGCCAACAGGGAATCCAGTCACCATGTCCTCCACTATGTCCTCCACTACGTCTACCTCCTCGAATCATGATCTTGCGCCCATCCTACAGGCTCGCCATCTCGGCAAGCAGGTCAGGAGTGGCGATCGGTCGCTGACCATTCTGAGTGATCTTTCGCTTACGGTGTTCCCCGGGGAAACGGTGGCGATCCTCGGCGAGAGTGGCGCCGGCAAGTCTACCTTGCTGGGACTGCTGGCCGGACTCGATGCGCCAAGCAGCGGTGAGCTCAAGTTGTTTGGCGAGTCGCTGGCTGCCCTGGACGAGGACGGACGTGCTCAACTGCGGGCCGGCCGGGTGGGTTTCGTATTCCAGAATTTCCAGCTGCTGCCGACCCTTACCGCGCTTGAAAACGTGCTGCTGCCGCTTGAGCTGGCGCCTGCCGCCGACAATGATGCCCGGGCCCGCGACTGGTTGATGCGTGTAGGGCTTGGCGAGCGCCTCGATCACCTGCCCAAGCAGCTGTCCGGCGGCGAGCAGCAGCGTGTGGCCTTGGCCCGCGCCTTCGTCACCGGCGCCGAGCTGGTGTTTGCCGACGAGCCGACCGGCAACCTGGACCCGGCTACCGGTGAGCGCATCATCGAGCGGCTGTTTGCCCTCAACCGCGAGGCCGGCACCACCCTGATGCTGGTGACTCACGACCATGCTCTGGCGCGGCGCTGCGATCGCTGCCTGCGGCTCATCGACGGCCAGCTGGTGGACATGACCCTTGAGGAGGTGAGCGCATGATGGCAAGCGGTGATTCACGGCGCGACACCCGCCGAACTTGGGGCAATGGCCTGCACTGGCTGGGGCTCGCGGCCCGAGGCCTCAAGCGCGATCTGCGTGCCGCCGACGTACGGGCGCTGTTCGTGGCATTGGCGCTGGCGGTGGCGGCCTCGACCATGATCGGCTTCTTCCTCGATCGCCTCGAACGCGGCCTGACTCGCCAGGCTGGACAGATGCTGGGGGGGGACCTGGTGCTGGAGCAGGGCGAGCCCTTCTCCAGCGAGCTGAAAAGCACCTTGCGAGAGGCCGGCCTGACCCTCTCGGATCAGGTCGACCTGGTGTCGATGATCAGTCGCGGCGAGCGCTTCCAGCCGGCCAGCCTCAAGGTGGTCGACAGCGCCTACCCGCTGTATGGCGCCTCACGGGTCGATGTGGGCAACGGCGTCGAGCCGCTGCCTCGCGGGCCTGCGCCGGGGGAAGCCTGGGTCGATCCGAGGCTCGAGTCGCTGATCGGTCTTCAGCTAGGCGATGAGGTAAGGGTCGGGCGCACCACCCTCACCGTGAGCGGTATCATCGAGCGCGAGGCCGATCAGTCCGGCGGCTTCTCGAGCTTCAACCCGCGGCTGATGATGCACGTCGATGACCTGGCGGCCACCGGCCTGGTGCAGCCGGGCTCGCGGGTCGAGTACGAGATTCTCGCGGCCGGGCCGCCGGCGGCGGTGTCCAGCCTCGATGCGCGTCTCGCAGCGCTCAAGCGCGACGGGGTCGAGGTGCGGGATGTGCGAGTTGATCGACCGGGCCTCGGGCGCGCCCTGGAGCGTGCCGAAAAGTACCTGGCGCTGGCCGGCCTCGCCGCCGTGCTGTTGGCCGGGGTGGCGGTGGCCATGGCCACTCGGCGCTATGTGGATCGCCACCTCGATACCGCCGCCTTGCTGCGCTGCTTTGGTGCCTCTCAGCGCCAGCTTACCCGGCTGTTCGCCTTGCAACTCGGCTGGCTGGCGCTGGCCGCCTCCGTGTGCGGGGCCCTGCTGGGCTTGGCCGGTCAGGCGGGGTTGCTGGCGCTCTTGACCGCTTTTCTGCCGATCGAACTTCCGCCGCCGGGCCCTCTGCCTTTGGCGCTCGGGGTGCTCACGGCGCTTGCTGTGCTGGTCGGCTTCGCCGGCCCGACGCTGCTGCGCCTGAAGCGGGTCAGTGCCCTGAAGGTGCTGCGGCGTGAACTCGACCCGCTGCCCGCTTCGGCCTGGCTGGTGGTGGCCATGGCGAGTCTGGTATTCGGAGGCCTGATGTGGCTTTACTCAGGCGATCTTTGGCTGTCTGCGGCGTTGCTCGCCGGGGGCCTGGTGATGCTGGTGATCCTGGGCGGGGTCGGCATGCTGCTGTTGAGCGGGGTACTGCGCCTGGCCGCGCTGCTGCCCCAAGGCTCGCATGGCTCCTCACCGACCCGGGCACTGCGGCTCGGCGCCCGCCAGCTGGGCCGCCGTCGTCAGGCGAGTCTCGGTCAGCTACTGGCCTTTGCGGTCACCTTCGCGGCGATGGCGATGATCGGCCTGGTGCGCGGCGATTTGCTCACCGCCTGGCAGGACCAACTGCCCGAGGATACGCCCAACTACTTCGCCATCAACATCCAGCCTCAGGAGCGTGACGCCTTCGTCGAGACCCTGGCCGGGGCGGTAGACGATCGCACCGCGCTCTATCCGATGGTGCGCGGGCGCATCACCGCCCTCAACGGTCAAGCGCCCCAGGAGGCGGTGCCCGAAAGCGGCCGGGGCAGCAATGCCCTGCGGCGTGAGCTCAATCTGACCTGGCGCGACTCTCTTCCAGAGGGCAACCGCCTGGTGGCGGGGGAGTGGTTCGGGCCGGGCGATACGGTTTCGGGTGCAGAGGCGTCTTCAAACGATGCAGCGAATGCCGGTGACCGGGCGGCCACGGAGCCGTCCGACGAGGTTGTGCCGATATCGCTGGAAGGTGAACTGGCCGACCGTCTTGGTCTGGCGCTTGGTGACACCATGAGCTTCACCATCGGCGCCGACACTCTTACCGGGCGTATCACCAGTCTTCGCGATCTCGACTGGGACAGCTTTCGACCCAACTTCTATGTGATCTTTCCGCCTGGTGTGCTGGAGCGCTTCGGTCACACTTATATCACCGCCTTCCATCTGGGCGATGCCCAGAGTCCGCTGCCCGGCCAGATCGTCGAGAATTTCCCGGCAGTGTCGCTGCTTAACGTCGAAGCGATCCTCGGCCAGGTGCGCGAGCTATTGACTCAGGTCACCCGCTCGGTGGAGCTGGTACTTGGCTTTGTGCTGCTGGCCGGCATCAGCGTGCTCTATGCGGCGCTGATTGCCAGCCGTCCGCTGCGTGCCCACGAGAGTGGCCTGCTGCGGGTGTTCGGTGCCGGCGACCGGCTGATTTCCCGGGTACAGGGCGCCGAGTTTGCCATCCTGGGCCTGGCGAGTGGCTTGATGGGCGCGCTGCTCGCCGAGCTTGCCGCCGCAGGGATCTATGCCGGCTGGCTGGACCTGGCGCCGCGTCTGCATCCCTGGCTGTGGATAGGGCTGCCGCTGGGTGGCGCCCTGCTGGTGGGGCTGATCGGTCATGGTCTGTCGCGCAGCCTGCGCCGCCAGACTCCCATGGCGAGCCTTGGCCTGCTCGGCGAGGCGTGAGGCAGGACCCATGAGGCCGGCAGCCGTCGGGCAGTCCCGGTACTGACAAGGGGCAGCCAGGCCAGGTGGGTCGAGACACAAGGATGAAGGCCGATAGATGAAGACAGAGACCCTGCGCTATCAACTGCTGGAAGCCCAGCTGGAGATGGCCAAGCGAGAAAACCGGGCCCTGGTGCTGATGCTTAGCGGCCAGGCGGCGAGCTACATGCATCCCATGCTCAACATGCTCAATCACTGGCTTGAGAACCGCCGTACAGAGGTGCATGCCCTGGAGCCCAGCAGCGAGGATGCCAAGCGGCCGGCGCTATGGCGCTACTGGCGGCGTATTCCGGCTCGTGGCACTACCGGTATCTTCGTCCATGGCTGGTATGGCGATGCACTCTTCACCCGTGCCGAGCGGCGCATCGGCGCCGGCGCTTTCGAGGATCGCCTGGCGATGATCCGCGAGTTCGAGGCCGAGCTCGCCGCCGAGAACGTGGCCTTGGTCAAGATCTGGCTGGACATCGATCGCAAAACGCAAGGCGAGCGTTTGACCGCCATGCAGGAGGATCCGAGTCGGGCATGGCAGCTCGATCCCGCTGACTGGCAGCGCCATCTCCAGCATCCGCTGATCAAGGCGCTCGGCAAGCCGCTACGCGAGATCACCCATACCGAATGGGCGCCCTGGCACTGCATTGCCGGTGACGACCCGGAAGACCTGATCCATCAGGTGGCCGAGCGGCTGCTCGATACCGCGAAGCAGCCGACGGTCGATCCCGAGGCGCCCTGGGCAAGCTGTCACCTGGCACCGGCGGCTAAAAATGCCCCCTCGGTGACCAAACCTGACCCCGCCTCTCAGCCGGGCGGGCGCCTGAAAAAGGACGACTACCAGCAGCGGCTGGTCGAGCAGCAGGCGCGGCTGTCGCATAACAGCCGCGCGGCGGCCCAGCGCGGCATTCCCGTGGTGCTGGTCTTCGAAGGCCATGACGCCGCCGGCAAGGGGGGCAGTATTCACCGGGTGACCTCGGCGCTGGATGCGCGGCACTATCGCGTGCACAGCATCGCTGCGCCTACCGATGAGGAATGTCTCCACCCCTGGGCGTGGCGTTTCTGGCGACGGCTGCCCGCCGATGGACGCTTCGCCATCTTCGATCGTTCCTGGTACGGGCGAGTGCTGGTCGAACGGGTGGAAGGCTTTGCCGCCCCGGCTCAATGGCGCCGCGCCTATGGCGAGATTCGCCACTTCGAGAAATGCCTGCTCGAGCACGGCACGGTGCTTGGCAAGTTCTTCCTGTCGATCAGCAAGGATGAGCAGCTCAAGCGCTTCGAGGCGCGAGCCAACACGCCTCGCAAGCAACACAAGCTGACCGAGGAAGACTGGCGCAATCGCGCTCGCTGGGATGACTACGAGGTCGCCATCGATGAGATGTTCGCCCAGACCCATCGGACGCATGCCCCCTGGTCGTTGATTGCGTGTGATGACAAGCGTCAGGCGCGTCTCGAGGTGATCGAGCAGGTCAATGCGCTGCTTGAGCGTCGCTTGGACGGTGCTATCTAAATTAGGCTGATAGGTGAGCGCCGCTTGGTCGTCTCCCTGCGTGAGGCACGCCTTGGCTTTAGTGTGACTAAAGCCAAGGTGAGAAATTATCGAGTACGGGATGACCGGCTTTCATGTGAAAGGCGCCCTTGGCTGCGGTATTATGACGCCATCGTTTCACCCCCCTAGCTCGAGGACCTACGACGATGTTCAGCCGTGACATGCAGATTGCCGGATTCGATGATGCTCTGCTCGAGGCGATGCAGAAGGAAACTGCTCGCCAGGAAGCGCATATCGAACTGATCGCTTCCGAGAACTACGCCAGCCCGCGAGTGATGGAAGCGCAGGGGTCGCAGCTGACCAACAAGTATGCGGAAGGCTATCCTGGCAAACGCTACTACGGCGGCTGCGAGTATGTCGACGTCGTCGAGCAGCTGGCCATCGATTACGCCAAGGAGCTGTTCGGGGCAAGCTATGCCAACGTTCAGCCGCACTCCGGTTCCCAGGCCAACGGTGCGGTCTTCCAGGCGCTGGTCAAGCCGGGTGACACCATCCTCGGCATGAGTCTCGACGCTGGCGGTCACCTGACCCATGGCGCCAAGCCGAACTTCTCTGGCAAGCACTACGAAGCCATCCAGTACGGTCTCGACGACAGCGGCCTGATCGACTACGAGGAAGTCGCGCGCCTGGCCCGCGAGCACAAGCCGAAGATGATCATCGCCGGCTTCTCCGCTTATTCACAGATCATCGACTGGGCCAAGTTCCGCGAGATCGCCGACGAAGTGGGCGCCTACCTGCTGGTCGACATGGCCCACGTGGCTGGCCTGGTTGCCGCCGGTGTCTACCCGACGCCGCTGCCCCACGCCCATGTGGTCACCACCACCACCCACAAGACCCTGCGTGGCCCGCGTGGTGGCCTGATCCTGTCCGCCGAAGGCAATGCCGATATCGAGAAGAAGCTGCAGTCTGCCGTCTTCCCGGGTGGCCAGGGCGGCCCGCTCGAGCACGTCATCGCCGCCAAGGCGATCTGCTTCAAGGAAGCCATGGAGCCGGGCTTCAAGGCCTACCAGCAGCAGGTGGTCAAGAACGCCCAGGTCATGGCCAAGGTCTTCATCGAGCGTGGCTTCGACATCGTCTCCGGCGGTACCGAAGATCACCTCTTCCTGCTGTCGCTGATCAAGCAGGGCCTGACCGGCAAGGATGCGGACGCCGCTCTTGGCCGCGCCCATATCACCGTCAACAAGAACGCCGTGCCCGGTGACCCGCAGAGCCCGTTCGTCACCTCCGGCCTGCGTATCGGCACCCCTGCGGTCACGACCCGCGGCTTTGGTGAGACCGAATGCCGTGATCTGGCCACCTGGATCTGCGACATCCTCGACGCCATGGTCAGCGGTGATTCCAGTGCCGCCGAAACCGAGGTACAGGCCAAGGTCGAAGCGGTTTGCACCCGTTTCCCGGTCTATCGCGACTGAGCCTTGTCCCCACTGCCTAGTACCTGACGGGACATGATAGCGCCCCGGCCACCATTGGTCGGGGCGTTTTTTTGTGCCTGGGAGTCGCTTCCGGGCGGTGTCAGTGGCGAAAACGCGACCATGGTCTAAAGGCACTATGTCCGTTGTTGGTTGATCCTATGTCAGACATAGCGATTCAACAAACAGACACGCCGGGCAGGTTCCCTCATGGGCCAAGCAGCTTCCACCACAAACAGTCGCGCCACGCGGCCGGATATCGCCGAACAGCTGGCCGAGGCCATCTTCGGCGGTGTCTATGCGCCGGGCGACTTCGTGCCCAAGGAGCTCGACCTCTGTGCGATCCATGGCGTGAGCCGCAGCACTGTGCGCAGCGCCCTGCAGTCTCTGGTCGCCGCCGGCATGATCAAGCGCATCTCGGGACAGGGTAGCCGCGTCCAGGAACTGGCGCAGTGGCATCTGCTGGATCCAAGGGTCAGCGACTGGATGGCGCGGTTCGCCCAGCCGAACCCGCGCATCCGTCAGGAAATTTTCGCTTTCCGGGTGGCGGTGGAGCCTTTCGTGGCCCGTCTGGCAGCGGAGCATGCCACGGCCGCCGACCTCAACGAGATCGAGACCGCGTATCTGGGCATGATCAGGGCGCTGGAGTCGCCCGACCATTGCCATCAGGACGTCAGTCATGACGATCACGACGTGGCCTTCCATGAGGCGATCTTCGCGGCCACACACAACCTGCTGTGGTCTCAGATCAGCCATGTGCTCAAGCCGGCGATTGCGCTACTGGTCGAGACCTCGAACCACAGCGCCGACGAGTTGCAGGACAGCATGGAGCGCCATCGCCAGCTGCTGGAGGCCATTCGCCTGCGTCGCCCCGAAGAGGCCGAGCAGGCCGCCCTGCGCGTTCTCGAACGCACCGGGCTGGATCTGGGCATCGATAGCATCTTTGCCACGCCGCTTTCTCATTTGCGCCTTCCGGGTGCATTGCCGCCCGCGTCATGACGACGTGATCGGGCCGTCCGCGGTGCCTTCGCGTACCGGTAACAACAACCTCACTCTCAACCGATGACGAGGAAACGCACCATGAAAACTATCAAGTCTTCCGCTCTCAAGCCTTTCGCTCTCAAGGCCCTGACGGCTGCCGTGCTCGGCTCCAT
>CETM01017222.1_pt1 | contig 56637 bp, 52 predicted proteins | sample 361451 | NCBI WGS metagenome assembly CETM01 (sample SAMEA2622690, study PRJEB7988) | marine metagenome | isolation source: saline water (ENVO:00002010), including
CTCTGTACTTATTACAAATCCAATTTTCCAACCTGTTAACGAAAATGTCTTACCTGCAGATCCAATTTTAATTGATCTTTTTTCTAATCCTTTGACTGATATTATTGGGATATGTTTATTATCGTCAAAAATAATATGCTCGTGAACCTCATCAGAAATAACATACATATCATTTTCATTAACAATTTTTGATATTGCTTCTAATTCAGAAGTTTTGAACATTTTACCAATTGGATTCATAGGATTATTGAGAATTATAAGTTTACTTTTTGAATTAATATTGTTTTTTAAAATTTCATAAGTTATTTCCCATTTAGGAGATATTAAAGGTATACATTTTGCTATCCCTCCAGCTTTTTCAACTATCGGCTTGTACGAATCATAAGCAGGTTCAAAGATGATCACTTCATCTCCTGAGTTTGTCATAGCTAGTATTGAAGCGGCTAATGCTTCAGTTGCTCCATTGGTAATTAAAATTTCTGATTCCCAATTTGTTTGAAGTTTGTAATGACTATCCATATGATTAGAAATATTTTTCCTCAAACTTTCAAGGCCTCTCATAGGTGGGTATTGATTACTTAGTTCAAATAAAGCGTTAGATGCTTTTTCTAAAATATCTTTTGGTCCGTCTTCGTCAGGGAAGCCCTGGCCAAGATTGATAGAATTATGCTTTATAGATAGTTCAGTCATTTTTTGAAATATAGTCATTTCTTTATTTTCATCTGTCATATTTTCCTCGCAATAAAAAAATCTCTCCTATTTGGAGAGATTTTTCAATGTTTACCTCCCAATAGGTCACGTATGATCTGGGGCACCTTTACATTCAGGTTGCCAGATAGGGTAACTGGCCCAGACGCCTAACCTATCATTCATAACGATTTTTTGATTTTAATTTAACATATCAATTATAAAAATACTATATTATTTTAAGTTGGTAACATAAGTAGCCATATCAGCAGTTCTACAACTGTATCCCCATTCATTATCATACCATCCAACTATTTTAACCATGTTACCATTTATGACTTCAGTAGAAAGCGAATCTATTACACAACTTGATGAGTTTTGTTTGAAATCTACACTTACTAATGGCTCTTCACAGACTTCAATGATGTCTTTAAATTTATTTTGAGATTCCTTAATAAAAGTTTCATTGACTTGTTCTTTTGTTACAGTTTTATCCAAAGTGCAAACTAAGTCTACGCACGAAACATAGAGAGTAGGGACTCTAAATGCTAATCCATTAATTTTGCCTTTTAACTCAGGAATTATCTCTCCAACTGATTTAGCAGCACCAGTTGTTGTAGGAATAATATTCATACCTGCAGCCCTAGCTCTCCTTAAATCTTTATGTCCTCTATCTAAGATTGACTGATCATTAGTGACAGAATGAATGGTAGACATCAAACCTGATTTAAATCCAAAATTATCATTTAAAACTTTTACCATAGGAGCAACACAATTTGTAGTGCACGATGCATTTGAAAGAATATTGTGTTTGTCGGGAATGTACTCTGATTCATTTACTCCTAATACCATGGTGATATCATCATTTTTTGCAGGCGATGATATTATGACTTTTTTTGCACCACCATTTATATGTCCTATTGTTTCTTTCGCAGATCTGAATCTACCTGAAGATTCTATAACAATATCTACATTTGCGGACTTCCAATCAATATCTTCAGGATTTGAATGTGAACTCCATTTTATTTTATTGCCATCAATAATAATGTTCTTATCATCAAAATCGATATTTTTATCAAAAATTCCATATATACTGTCATATTTTAATAAATGAGCTTTGGTTTCAGAACTAGAGTGATCGTTTATTGCTACCACATCTAAATTAGGATGGTATTTTAGGATTGCTTTAAAAACATTTCTCCCTATTCTTCCAAAACCGTTTATTCCTATTCTTGTTTTCATTTGATCTCCTTATAGAATTATTGAATTACGTCCAATATATTTTATGTCTTTTTTTAACATTTTAATTTCACTTATCCTGTTGTATTTTGCTGTTCTTTCTGAACGAGCTGGTGCTCCTGATTTGATCTGATTAGACCTAGTTCCCACCACTAAATCAGAAATAAAGCTATCTTCTGTATCACCAGATCTATGGCTAATGATGGTATTCAAGTTATTATCATGAGCAAAATCTATTGCTTTTAATGTTTCTGTTATGGTCCCTATTTGGTTAGGTTTTATTAATACTGTGTTACAAGACTTTTCATTTATAGATCGCTCTATTTTATTCAACGAAGTTACTAGTAAATCATCTCCGACGATTTGAATATCATTTCCAATTTTTGTATTTATTTTATTCCAATATTCCCAATCATCTTGGTCAAAAGGATCTTCTATACTAATTATTGGATAGTTATCTATTAGATAAATGTAAAAATCTAATAAATCGTCCTTAGTAATCAAATCGTACTTAGATTTTGAAATACTAATTTTATATTTGTTATTATTTAATAATTCGGAAGCAGCAACATCTAACCCAATCATTACTTCTTCTCCGGGTTTATAGCCGGCATTTTCAATACATTTAATAATAAGTTTGAGAGGTTCTTCGTTATCGTTGTATGGAGAAACAAACCCTCCTTCGTCTCCAACTGAAGTAGATTTTCCTTTTGAGTCTAAAAATGATTTTAATCCCCAATATATTTTGACACAACAATTTATGGCATCATCGTAACTTTCAAATCCAATCGGAATAATCATATATTCTTGGAAATCACTAGACAACGATGCGTGTTTTCCTCCATTTAAAATATTCATCAACGGAACAGGAGATTTATAGCTTGTGGTATTCGAATCAAACGATTCAAATAATTCTAAATTTTGTGAAAGAGCAATTGATTTACTAAATGACATTGAAAGTGATAATAGTGTGTTAGCACCTAAACATGACTTGTCTTTTGTGTTATCCAGGTCAATTAAAATACGATCAAATTCTTCAAGAGAATTAATTTGGGAATCCATTATTTCGGGTTTTATCTTTGTTTCTATGATTTCCAAACATTTATTAACACTTTTGCCAAGAAATTTTTCGGGAATATTATCCCTAATTTCTACTGCTTCATATTTTCCTGTACTAGCGCCTGAAGGTACAGTAGCTATGCCCGTATATTTGTTGTCCAAAGTTATAAAAGTTCTGATTGTTGGAGTTCCCCTTGAATCCAAGACTTGTATTGAATTTAAATTTGTTATTTTTGGCATAATTTTGTTTTTGTACTCATCGGTATTTACAATTTATTATACTTTATTATTAGTGAGTTTAATTTAACTTATTGTTGATATATCATATATATATAGAATAAAAAAACGTACATTAATATGGAAAATATCCAAGAAATAAGAGATAAAATTCGACACTCAGCAGCTCATTTACTTGCTGAAGCAGTTTTGAAATTTTATCCACAAGCTAAATTAACAATTGGCCCATCTATCGATGATGGATTTTATTATGATTTTGATATTGATATAACTTTTTCTACTGAAGACCTTGTTAAATTAGAGCGAGAAATGAAAAGATCGATAAAAAGAAATACGAAATTTGAAGGTAAAAAACTTTCAAAAAACGAAGCACTTAAGATATATAAAAGCAATGAATATAAGACAGAAATCATTAACTCTATGCCTGATGATGAAATCATAACGGAATACAGTCATTCTAATGGAAATTTTGTTGATTTGTGCAGAGGTGGTCATGTAGAAAAAACAGGACAAATTAAAGCTGTTAAGTTGCTATCCACTGCTGGAGCATATTGGAGAGGGGACGAAAAGAATAAGATGCTTCAAAGGATATATGGAACGGCATTTGAAAATCAAGAAGAATTAGAAAATTACATATCATTATTAGAAGAAGCAGCAAAAAGAGATCACAGAAAATTAGGCACTGAATTAGATCTTTTTTCAATTTCTCCAGATGTTGGGTCAGGTTTAATAATTTGGCATCCCAAAGGTGCGTTTATAAGAAATAAAATTGAAGAGTATTGGAAAGAAGAACATATAAATGATAAATACGACCTCATTTATACTCCGCATCTAGGCAAATCAGATCTTTGGAAAAAGAGTGGCCATTTGGACAATTTTAGTGAAAATATGTTTTCAAGTATCGACATGGAAAATAATGATTATTATTTAAAACCAATGAATTGTCCTTTTCATATTGCTTATTATAAAAATAGTTTGAGAAGTTATAGAGATTTACCAATGCGAATAGGTGAATTAGGAACAGTGTACAGATATGAAAAACAAGGAGTTTTACATGGCTTATTAAGAGTAAGAGGATTTACTCAGGATGATGCTCATATTTTTTCTACCCCTGAACAAGTAGTTGTTGAATTTAATAAGGTTCTAGATCTAACTTTTAAAATTTACGAAAAATTTGAATTTAAAAATTATAAAATCACATTGTCCACAAAGCCTGAAAAATACGTGGGAGAAGATGATGATTGGGATTTTGCAGAAGGCGTATTAGAAAAAATCTTAAAAGAAAGATCTATAGATTATGAAATCGATGAGGGCGGTGGGGCATTTTATGGTCCTAAAATTGATATTCATATAGAAGACGCTATAGGAAGATTATGGCAGTGCACTACAGTGCAATTTGATTTTAATTTACCTGAAAGATTTGGGTTAAAATATATTTCAAGTGAAGGAGAAGAAGTTAAGCCAATTATGATTCATAGAGCTTTACTTGGTTCAGTTGAAAGGTTTTTTGGAGTATTGGTAGAACATTTTGCAGGAGCTTTCCCTTTTTGGCTTAGTCCTTTACAAATTGTGATTATTCCAATTGCTGACAGACATTTGGATTACTGCAATGAAGTTTCTGAAAAATTAAAAAATGCTAATTTCCGTGCTCAAGTTAATGATTCTCCTGATAGAATGAATGCGAAAATCAGGCAAGCTCAAAAAGAGAAAATTCCGTATATGATAATCATTGGAGATAATGAATTTGACAACAAAGAACTTTCTATACGCTCGCGTGCAGGCGAAAATCAAAATAATATTAAATTAGAAAAATTTATTGAAAGATTAAATGATGAATAATTATTTAAATAGAAACAAAGCATTACTGTTATCTTATATTTCTTTATTAGGTGTGTTTATGGTTTTTTTTCAGATAACTTTAGGAGGTACAGTTAGGGTTACCGAGTCCGGATTAGGATGCCCATCAACAGGAACTGCTATTTCTGAATGGCCTTTATGTGGAGGAGAAATTATTCCAGATTTTGATTTTCATACAGCGATAGAGTGGGGACATAGAGTATCTGGAGCTTCGATAGGATTACTTATCATTTTGATAAGTGCTTTTTCAATAAAATATTTTGGGTTCAAATCTAAGCAATCAATCATTGGACTAAACTTATTAATTTTGGTTTTATTTGAAGGAGTTTTGGGAGGGATTACAGTACTAACTGAGCTTGCTTGGTGGGTTAGATTAATACATTTAGGAGTGTCATTTATAATTATATATTATATGGCATATTTGTATTCAATAACAAAATCTGAAGGAACGAACAATTCTTTTAATGAAAAACTTAACCCAAATAAAGAAAAAGCATTATACTTTTTGTTGCCGTCTGTATTTATTTTAATGCTATATGGTTCAGTTATAGTAGGATTGGGAGCTAATTCTTCATGTATGTCTTGGCCTGATTGTATGGGGCAATGGGTTTCTTTCAAAGATCATAATTATCTAACTCACATGGTTCATAGATATCTAGCTTTATTTATTGGTATATTAATACTCTATACAGCACATTTTGTTGGAAGATCTTCATCTAAAAAATCATTTGTAAAAAATATATCTAGATCATTAAGTATTATGTTTGTTTTACAAATAATATTTAGTGTACTTCTTGTAACAGCAGGTTTTGGAGATTGGTTAAGGATAATACATTTATCATTTGCTGCTGCTATTTGGTTATTTTGTTCATGGTTATACATAGAGTACAGGTTGTTTGTGCATTCAAAAGATTGATCATCATACTAAATTTCCTAATTTACTTTAAATAACATTTAAAACTATAGACTATAAATTTTGTAGTTGATAAAATTATTGAAATGTGAATTAAATAACTAAGTGGTAAAATTGATTAAATCAATGAAAAAAATTATTTCTTCAGCCATAGTTTTTTTGCTAATTGTTTCTTGTGGTAAGGATTTGCCTCAATCTACATTTGACACATACGGACCTATAGCTGAAGAACAAGCGTATCTCTTTTCGATTATCTTGTGGTCAGGAATATTTGTACTTGTAGCGGTAGAATTGGCCATTATTTATATATTTATTAAATATAGAAGAAAAGCAAATTCTGACAGAAAACCATCACAAACTCACGGTAATTTAAAATTAGAAGTATTATGGACAATTATTCCTGTGATTTTTCTAGCTGTTGTTTCTGTGCCTGTTTTGTCAGCGATATGGAATTTTGGCACAATGCCTGAAAATCCAGATGTTGTTGTGAACGTAAAAGGGCATCAATATTGGTTTGAGTTTGAGTATCCAGAATTAGATGTTGTAACTGCGAACGAGCTACATATCCCTGTAGGAAAAAAAATATTGATAAATTTAGATTCTAATAATGTACTACATAGTTTTTGGATTCCCAAAATAGCAGGTAAAACAGATATTATTCCGAATCAAGGAAACCAAATGTGGATACAAGCAGATCAACCTGGGCTTTATTATGGACAATGTGCAGAGTTTTGCGGAGAGTCACATGCATTAATGCGATTTAGAGTTATTGTCGACAATGATGAAGATTTTAATACTTGGATTGAGCACCAAAAGACAGAAGCTTATGTTCCTAATGATCCCCTGGAAAAAGAAGGATATGATATCTTTATGTCTGCAAAAGCCGGATGTGGTGGATGTCACATGATAAATGGTTCAAAAAAAGCCAAAGGAAAAATCGGACCAAATTTAACTCACTTTGGCTCAAGGTTACATTTAGCAGCAGGTATTATGGATAATACACAAGAAAATTTGAGAGCATGGATTGAAAACCCAGGTAAAATAAAACCTGGAAATGTTATGGCATCACAAGGTGCTGTATATATGGATCCAAATAAAAGTTTAACTGAATCTGAAGTAATTGCTTTATCTGCTTATTTACAATCCCTAAAATAATATTTAAGGAGAATTTTAATATGACATCAATACCATTAAAACTTCCTTTCAAAATAAATTTGAGTAGACCGAACAATCCAACGGGTGTTATGGATTGGATTACTACTATTGACCATAAAAAAATTGGTATTTTGTACGGGATTACTGCTTTTATAATGTTTATAACAGGAGGTATAGAAGCGCTTTTAATTCGAACTCAATTGGCAGGCCCTGAATTAAAAATAGTTGCTCCTGATGTTTACAACCAATTATTTACAATGCATGCTACTACTATGATTTTTCTTGGTGTTATGCCATTGTCAGCTGCATTTTTTAATTATGTTATACCTCTTCAAATTGGTGCAAGAGATGTAGCTTTCCCTAGGCTAAATGCTTTTAGTTATTGGACATTTTTATTTGGTGCGTTGATTATGAAATCTAGTTGGTTTTTAGGAGGCTCTCCAAATGCAGGGTGGTTTGGTTATGCTCCTATAACAACAACAACTTTTAATCCAGGAAATGGAATTGATTTTTGGATAGTCGGACTTCAAGTATTAGGTATCGCGTCACTTGCAGCATCATTTAATTTTATAGTCACAATAATAAATATGAGAGCACCAGGATTGACATTTATGAGGCTCCCTTTATTTACCTGGATGACATTCATAACTGCAATTTTGTTAGTATTGGCTTTTCCTGTAATTACTGTAGCGTTAATAGAACTTATGCTTGACAGATCATTTGATTTTAATTTTTTCAATACCAAAGCTGGTGCAAATCCTTTATTATGGCAACATTTATTTTGGATATTCGGACATCCTGAAGTTTATATTTTGATACTTCCTGCAATGGGAATTGTTTCTGAAATTCTTCCTACTTTTTCCAAAAAACCAATATTCGGTTACGCAGCTATGGTTTTAGCGGCAGCTTTTATTGCGTTCATGGGATGGCTTGTTTGGAGTCACCATATGTTTACTACAGGACTAGGACCTATTGCGAATAGTGTTTTTACTATAACTACTATGTTAATTGCTGTTCCTACAGGTGTTAAAATGTTTAATTGGCTTGGTACTATGTGGGGTGGAGATATTGAATTTAATACACCTGTATTGTTCTCTGTAGGATTCCTTTCAATGTTTTTAATTGGAGGAATTAGTGGAGTCATGCATTCGTTTTCAGCTTCGGATTACCAGCAACAGGATACTTATTTTATTGTTGCTCATATTCATTATGTTTTATTTGGTGGTGCAATATTTGCAATATTTGCAGGAATATATTATTGGTTTCCAAAAATTACTGGAAGAATGTATGATGAAAAATTGGGGAAACAAAATTTTTGGTTGATGTTTATTGGTCAAAATATAACTTTTTTCCCTATGCATTTTGTAGGAATGCAAGGAATGCCTAGAAGAATTTTTACTTATGATTCTGAAATGGGATGGGCTTTTTGGAATGGAGTAGAATCTTTTGCAGCATATATTGTAGCTTTTGGAGTTTTATTATTTATTATGAATATGATAAAAAGTTGGATCAGTGGTCCCAAGGCAGATGGAGACCCTTGGGATGGAAGAACTCTAGAATGGTCAATACCTTCTCCTCCGCCAGTATATAATTTCTTAGATGTCCCTAAGGTTGAAGCATTAGATGATTTTTGGCATAAAAAGCAGAAAAAAATTAAAAATGTAAAATCAAAAACTAATCCTAAGAGTATACATTTACCCCAAGCTTCTTATTGGCCAATGTTAGTATCTCTTGGTTTAGCTATAGCTGGATATGGAATTATATATAATTTAGTAATTTGTGGTTTAGGACTTGCCATGGTCCTAATTACAGTTTGTGCGTGGTCATGGGAGCCGGTAAATGAACCTGATGCGCATTAATTTATTTATTTTATTGGAGAAAAATTAAATATGTCAGAAGAAACTACGACAGGTATAGATAACAGAAAATTATTAATGTGGGTATTTCTGGGATCTGATTGTATGTTTTTTGCTTCTTTGATTGGGACTTATCTCATTTACAAAGGTATGGGAACCCCGTACCCCGGACCAACTGATGTATTTGATATTCCTACTACTTCTGTCAGCACTTTCGTTCTTCTTATGAGTAGTATGAGCATGGTATTTGCATATGCATATCTTGTCCGAGATAACATTACAGCTTTTAGAATTTGGATGGTTTCTACAATTATTATGGGAGCTACATTTTTAGGTTTCCAAGTATTCGAATTTAGTGAATTTTATCTTCATGAACATCACTTGAGTCCTCAAACTAATTTGTTCGGGACGACCTTTTATGCATTGACAGGAACTCATGGCATTCACGTTTCCGTTGGTGTAGTTTGGCTGGCAATAATATTTTATTCAAGTTTGTTCAGAAATAGTGTTACTTCGAAAACAAATTTAGATTTGGATTTGGCGGCATTATATTGGCATTTTGTTGATATAGTATGGATAGTTATTTTTGCTGTTGTATATTTATTTGGAACATTTCCAGGATTCCCATCTTAATAGGAGAAAATAATGACAACTAAAAAAAATAAAACTAAAAACACCAATGAAACACATGAACATAATCATCCACAACCTATAACTTATTTTAAGGTAGCAATGGCATTAGTTGCTTTAACTGCTTTAGAAGTTGTTGTTTTCTATTTTGAGTGGCTAGGATATTTGATTATTCCTGTAATGGCTATTTTATCAATAGGTAAATTTGCCATAGTTGTTATGTATTATATGCATTTGAAATTTGACGAAAAATTACTAACATATGTATTTATGGCAGGATTGATTTTGGCTATTGTTGTCATATTTTGGCTAATGGCTTTATTTGGATGGTTTAATTAATATTTGATTATTTTCACTTTTAATATCTGATGTTATCTGTATTACTGCATAGCTACGTCCATACTGAAATTATCATTTCATTGATTTTTGCAGAATTTTTTTATCTTTTTTTGGTATTCGGAACAAAAGGTAAATTTAGTGTAGGCTCAATAGCTGATTATAAAAATTCTTTATATTTTCTATCGGGGATCTTTGTTTTGTTTTTGGCACTAGTTTGGCCTGTGCATTACGTTAGTGAATACTATTTATTTAGTGCTCATATGTTACAACATATTATGATTTCATACATCGCTCCACCATTACTAATAAGTGGATTAAATTATAAAATTTCAGATTCTTTTTTAGGGTTAAAATATATTAAATCTATTTTTCAATATTTCTTTCATCCCGCTTTTTGTTTTGTTTTCTTTAATTTAATTTTTGGATTATGGCATTTACCTAATATATATGATCTTTCAGTTTCATTTGAACAATTTCATGCACTTGAACATTCTATGTTTATAACTGGTGCAATCTTTATGTGGTGGCCATTGGTTAATCAAAGTAAAATTTTCCCCAGTATTCACTATGGTTTGAAACTTGTATATTTATTCTTACTTTCTATTGCTCAAATAATTGTATTTGGAATAATTACTTATGCTCCACACAATATATACACACACTATGAAAATACTACCATTGTTTTTAATTTATCGCCTTTAGAAGACCAACAATTAGGTGGAATAATCATGAAAGTAGGTACAGCTTTAATATTAATGGGCATGTTTATTTATTATTATTTTAAGTGGTATTTATCTGAAAAATAGTATGATTAATTTTACTACAGTGTTAAAATAATTTTTTAAAGGATAATTTATGTTAAGTAGATTTTTATATTCATTAGTTATTCCACTTATTTCAGTAATTACTGTGGCTATCTTAGCTGTATTATTAGGGTATATTTTTTATAATCTTCCCAGATTTGCAGAGGAAGGGGAATTAAAAAACTTTTATGTTGTACTTGTTGGAATGGTTATACTTATAGGCACACCTGTGTCAGCTTACCTTGCTGTTAAAATATTTTCAAAATAATTAGTTGCCATCTAAATTAATCAAATATATCTCTATCTCATTTTTTTTCTTAATAATTTCTTGTGGAATCGATAATTCTAAATTCATTGGTACAATAACTAATGATTACAAACCCTTACCTCAATTTAATTTGATTGATCAAAATAATGATTCAGTTGATCAAAATTCTTTTGAATCCAAATCGTTATTAATTACTTTTTTATATAGTTCTTGCAAGACTGAATGTCCTGCTGTGTTAAACGATCTATTTACAATTAAAGATATTCTAAGTTTAAAATCTGATGAGCTTCAAGTTGTTATTTTTTCAATTGACCCTCTTGAAAGTAGTGCAAATGTTAAAAATATTTTGAATAAGTATCAATTAGAGATAGAATCTTTAAGTTATCTTATGGGTACTAAAGAGCAATTAAAACCAATTTGGCAATACTTTTATGTGCCTGTTGGAAATGTTGTTACAAATAAAGCTAATTCTAATTTAATACTTCATTCTACTCCTGCGTATTTAATCTCACCCAAAGAGAGTATTTCTTTGATTTACACTGAGTTTGATATTAAAGCTATTAAATCAGATTTAGACGTTCTTGTGGATTAATTTAAAGATGATTTAACTTTATCTACTAACTGTTTAAAACCATCCTGTTCATTTTGAGCCATATCTGCTAGTGTTTTTCGATCAAGATCAATTCCATTTTTCTTTAATCCAGAAATGAACACACTGTACGACAAACCATGTTGTCTTGCAGCTGCATTAATTCTGACATTCCATAGTCTTCTAAAATCTCGTTTTTTTGCTTTGTTGTGAGCATAATTGTACATTAAAGCATGCAATACAGATTCGTTAGCTTGTCTAAATAGCGTGCTTCTTCCTCCCCTATGCCCCTTTGCTAAATTCAATATTTTTTTATGAGAACGTTTTTTGTTTGTTCCTCTTTTAATTCTTGTCAAAATTTACCTCAAATTAGTTTTCTTAATCTTTTAACATCAGACTTGTGTACACTTACAGTATCATGATATGTTCGTTTTACCTTTTGGGATTTTTTTCTTTTCAAATGACTGCTATTTCCTTTCATTCTCAATAATTTACCACTCCCACTAACTTTAATTCGGGAGGCAGCTCCTTTATGTGTTTTTAATTTAGGCATCTTTTATCCTCTTATTTTTTTTTCGTTGCAGGCATTAAGGTCATAGCTAATATATTTCCACTTAATCCAGGAGGAGATTCTAAAACAGCTTCATCTAATAGTGAATCTTTAACGGTTTTAAGTACATTCATCCCTAGTTCAGGATGAGTAATCTCTCTACCTCTGAATAATACACTTATTCTGACTTTATTCCCTTTTGATAAAAACTTCTTTACTTGTTTTAATTTCCAATCAAGTTCATTTTCTGCCGTTCTTGTCTTAAACTTTATTTCTTTGGTTTTTTGAATTGATGCTTTAACCTTGCTTTGTTTTTTTGCATTTCGCTCTTGTCTAGTAAGTTTATACTTATGCTTACCGTAATCCATAATCTTACATACAGGCGGGTTAGCAGCTGGCGAAACTTCAACCAAATCCAAAGATCTCTCAAGAGCATGATTTACAGCATCTTTGGTGAGTAATACTCCCATTTGTTTACCATTTTCATCAATAACTAGTACTCTGTCAGACCGTATACTATTATTTATATAGTATTCTTTTGCTATTCTTTTTCCTCCATAAATAAATTACCACGTTATAAACGTGGCATAAGAGAGTCTAGCATAATGAATACTCGCAATCAACAGATTTTAAATTATAATTTCATTTAATTTAGTGAAGAGAAAAAGATTTTTTCAGATTTTAATTCTTGATTAGTGTGATATTTAAGATATTCAGATAATTTTTTGTATAATTTAACATTAGCATTTTCGGTTAGTTTGTTATTTATTATATCTACGGAACTAATTTCATTTTTTGATATGAATTTTAATAATCTGATTTCGTATTCTTCTAGAAGAATACTATTATTTTTTGATATTGGACAATCAGTACAAATTAAACTACCATTTTCAAATGCAAGATAATAATTTTCAGGTTTTAATTCAGTGTTACATAGCAAACAAATATTTATTTCTGGGAATATCCCTTCCGACATTAATATTTTTACATGAAAATATATTAATGATAAAAATATTTTATTTTTAGAAATCAAACTTAAACACAAATTGAAAAGATGATATACATATTTATTATTTTCATTTATTGAATTGGTATAAATACATATCTCGGCCATTATATTACTAGAAATTAATTTTGTTAAATCTATTGGTCTTTCAAACCAGGAAAATTTATTTTTTGATTCGTAAATCAACCATAAATTTTCTCTTACTGAAGCTTTAAAATCCATTTTTTGAAAAATATCTATAGAGTCAAAATTTTGATTGTTTTTTTTCATCCTTTTTACAATACATGTAACTACTCCAGTATCAGGAGTTAATATATTGAAAATCTTATCAAATTCACCGTAATCTCTTGAAGAAATAGTAATTCCTTCAAAGTTTAAGTATTTTTTCTTTTCCATTATGAGTTTATTATCTTATAGATTGTCTTGAGTTAAATGCCTGAGTTAACGTTTTGTTGTCTGTGTAATCCAGGTCTCCTCCTATTGGTATTCCTATTGCTAATCTGGAAATTTTGATCTCATTATTTGTAATTTGATTTATTATATATGTGGACGTTGCATCCCCCTCAATAGTGGGATTTGTAGCAATTATGATTTCTGTAGGAGTGTATTTATTTATTCTTTCTATTAGATTAGATATAGTTAATTCCTGTGGACCTATTCCATTTATTGGAGAAATTGATCCATTTAATATGTGATAAGTTCCTTTGTATGAATTTGTATTCTCTATAGCATATGCATCTATTGAATCATGAACTATACAAAGTACTGATTTGTCTCTATATTCATTAGTACATATAGAGCAAGGATCTTTTTCAGTTACAATAAAACAAATTTTACAAAAAGTTAACATTTGTTTGGATTTTTCTAAGCTTTTTGAGAGTTCGATAATCTTACTTTGAGGTGCTTTAATAATATGGAAAGCTAATCTTTCAGCTGTTTTTGGCCCAATCCCTGGGAGTTGACCTAAATGACCAATCAATTCAGTAATTATGCTAGATATTGAAATTTGATTACTATTGCTCAAACTACATACCTAACAAATCTGTTATTGACCCTAATTGACTATTAGCACTTTTTTGAGATTTTTCTATTGCTTTATTGATTGTAGATTGAATATTGTTTTCAAGTTTTTTTACTCTAGATTGATCCAATTCACTTACATTGAGTTTTATTTCTTTAATTTTGAAAGTACCATCTACAGTTACACTGATTTCACCTGATTTATCTGTTTCTGTAATTGTACTTTGTTTCAGCTTTTTCTGAATTTCTTTCATTTGGCTTCTCATTTTAAAAGCAGCTTTTATATTTTTAGGGTTCATTTTTAATCTCCTTTAATTTAGTGAAATTTCCATATTTACTAACTTCATTATAAAAAATTTCATTATTTTTATTGTTTGAAATCTCATTATTATTGATGTTATTTTTAAAATTGTTATTATCTTTGTTAATCTTTAAATTATTATTTTGACCACCTAGTGTGAAATTAAATTGTAAATCTTTATTCCATATATCTTTAATGGCTGCTGTAAATTGTTTCAATTTAATAGGATTAGCTATTTCTTGATTTATGTAATTAATTTGGCTTTTATGAGTAAATTCAAAATTTAGAGTATTTTCATTTATATTGTAATCGTTAATTGTTTTAATTTTCCATGCCCAATCAGTATCTTTGAATTTTTCTATAAACTGCTTTAGTAACAAATCATCTTGTTTAGAATTATGCATTAGATTTGAATTGTTGTCATTGATTGAATCTAATTGGTTCTTTTCTTCTTTCTTGTTTTCTATTTGTTCAGTTTTATAATCAATTTGTTTTTTTTGAGCATACAAGTTATTTGTTTTTTTGGATTGGAAATTTTGGGTAGATACAGATCTTTGGTTAACTTTGTCAAAAATATCGATAATCATTATTTCTAAAGATAACTTTTGATCAGTAAATGAGTTTAACTTAAGATCATTAACTATATTAGAAATTGTTTTTATTTCTTCAATTGAAATTGTATTCCCTAATTTTTTTATGTTGGAGGCTTCGTATAATTTATTTTTATAATGAAGAAGGTTTCTGCATAGCTGCCTGAATGAATTTAATATTGAGTCGCAATTTGTATTCTTTGCAAATAAATTATTTAGTAATTTAATTGATATCTCTAGATTATGATCTAACAAATGGGAGAGTATCTTTACGGGTACTTCTTCGTTGATAATGCCTAAGACTTTTTCTATTGATTCTTTATCTAAATTTTTGTCTTTTATCCTTATAAAACATTTTTCCAATAGATTTTCTGCGTTTCTTAAACTACCACCTGAATGAATAGCAATTATTTCAGCATTTTCTTTTGTTAAAGTTTTTTGTTCTGAGGTAGCTATCGTGATTAATTTATCACTTATTTGATTTGTTTCAATTGATTTGAATTCTAATATTTGGCATCTAGACATAATTGTTTGAGGGATTTTTTCAGGGTCAGTAGTTACTAGTATAATTATAAGATGATTTGGAGGTTCTTCAAGAGTTTTTAATAAAGCATTAAATGAGTGTCTACTTAGCATGTGTACTTCATCTAATATATAAACTTTATATTTATTTGCTCCAGGTAAAAAATTTATTTTATCCAACATAACTTCTGTTAGGTCCTCAACTTGCCTTATAGAGCTCGCAGCATCTAATTCAATGATACTTTGTGATGAGTAATTATTTATTTCTTCACATGATTTGCAGGAACAATTTTCTATATCTAAATCGTTATCAATAGCAGTTTTACAATTAATTGATTTTGCAAAAACTCTGGCTGTACTTGTTTTTCCTGTACCCGAGGGTCCCGAAAAAACAAATGAATGAGATAAACGATTATTTAAAATAGAGTTACTTAAAATCTGTACAATTTCTTCTTGCCCGATAATGCTAGCTAAACTTTTAGGTCTCCACTTTCTATAAAGTACTTGTTCTTCCATAGTTTTTTATATTTTTAGTTGTTTTATAATTGAATTTGCTGTTTCATTCATGACTTTTGTGTCCTGATCGTTTTCATGATCGAATCCACTTAAATGTAATATACCATGTAATAATAATTTTTTGATTTCTTTATTTATTATTTTCAAATCATTTCTATTTTGATTTTTAATATATTCTACTGAAATTATAAGGTCACCAAGTTGAGAAGTAATTATATTTGATTTTGGGAAATTTATTTCGCCTTGATCTGATTTTTGTTCATTACCATAATACTTACCTTGATATGTGTACGAAAAAGACAATACATCCGTAGCTTCATTTAATCCACGATATCTGGAGTTCAATTTTTTAATTGTATTATTATCACTTAGTAGTATGTTTAATTCTGTGTCTGATGGGATTTTTAGGTACTTAAATATATTTGTAACTAGACTGATTAATTCACATTCATCAAAATCAATATCTACATTTTGGTCGTAATCTAAATTTATGTTCGTCATAAATTTTAGTCTGTTGTTGGCGCTACAGGGAATGCGCTTGATACAATGTTACCCCCGAAAAATGAATCTAAGATATTAGAATTTTCAGGTATGATTATCGTTGAATTTCCAGACGAGAAACTTTTTTCATAAGTTTCTAGTTGTCTTAAGAAATTATAAAATTCCGGATTTCGTGAATGAGCTTCTGATAATATTTTAATTGCTTCTGCTTCTGCGTTCCCAACGATGATTTTTGCTTCCTTATCAGCTTTAGCTCTAATTACTGCGGCTTCTTTGTCTACTTGAGAACGAACTGTTAAATCTATTTCGGCAGCTTCAGCTCTTTCTTTGTCAGCTTTCCTTTTTCTTTCGGCTTTCATTCTGGCATATATACTTTCTGCAATTTCATCGGGGAAATCTGCTCTTTTTATTCTTACATCGACAAGTTTTATACCGAATTCTCGTAATTTAGGCTCAGCCTCTATTTTAACTTTATTCATAACTTGCTCTCTACTAGTTTTGATAATTTCAGCCTGAAGATCTGATGCAATTTCTCTTCTAAGTTCAGAAGAAATAATATCAATAGCACGAGAAGAAGCTAGGGTTTCATTTCTAGTAGTTTTAAAAAATAACAAAGGGTCAACAATTTTACCTCTAGCATAAACATCAATTACTAATCTTTTTTTATCACTCGTAAGCAAAGAATCAGGCGGTGCGTCAAATATTAAAAGTCTTTTTTCAAACTTTCGTACTTGATCTATAAAAGGTACTTTAAAATTCAAACCTGGATTTTGGGTTGTTTTTATTGGCTCTCCAAATCTTGTTACAATTGCTGTGTTTGTTTCGTCAACTATAAATAAACTTTGAACCAACGCAACGATTCCTATTAAGATTATAACGATAATAGCTGTGAAAGATTTTTTCATTTTAATCCTCGATTGCTCCCATTATTTTTTTTGATTCATCGGAGTTGAAAAAGTAGATTTTACTTGGGTCACCAATTATTATGCTTTTAGATAATGGTAATACTTTTTCTATGGTTTCAAGGTAAAGTCGTGCTTCTGTTGTTTGTTTCTGTAGAGAATATTCTTCTAAAATAGCATTGAATTTTTCCGCTTCACCAGCTGATTCGGCTATACGTGTAGCTTCATAAGCTTGAGCATCCTGAACAACTTTAGCAGCATAGCCTCTTGCTTTAGGAATGACATCTTCTTTGTAGGCATCAGCAAGATTTATAATTCTTTCCTTATCTTCTCTTGCACGTACAACATCGTCAAATGCATCTTGAACTTGTTGTGGTGGTTGTACGTTCTGTAATTTTACTTCTCGAACTCGAATGCCAGATTCGTATTGGTCTAGAAGTTTTTGCATTAACGTTTTAGTTTCCGATTGAACAGCTTCTTTTTCTGTGGTTAATACATCATCAATTGGTTTGCTGCCAACTACTTGCCTTAATGATGTTTCAGCAACATCCATCATTGTTTTGCCAGATGGGTCAATTACTTTATACAAAAATTGTTCTAAATTTTTGATGTCATATTGAACTAGTAGTTGAGCGTCCACAATATTTTCATCCCCTGTTATCATTAGAGATTCAATAGGGATTGGATTGTTTCCTCTGAATCCTAATTCAAGTCTTCTTATTGCATCAGTAGCCACGATATCTTTTTGTCCAATTGGAGAGGGGTAAAACCAATGCAAACCAGGCCCCGACGTTGAGCTGAATTTACCAAAAAAACGAAGAGCGGCTTGCTCTCCTGGTTGAACAGTAAAAAACCCTGAAGCTAGCCAAAGGCCAAAGAGAAGTATTAAAAGTATAAATGTAAAAAATGAATTATTTTTTGGAAAAGGAAGGGTTTTCCTTAAATTGTCAAAAAATTTATTTATACCTGAAAAATTAAATTCCGGTTCTTTCTGATCAAACAATATTGCTCCAATTAATTAATATATATTGATTATAGTTAATTTTGAGTGTTTTTGAAATTCAATTTTTATTGTTTATTAAACAATCCTAAAAATCTTTCTTCGTAATGATCAAATAACCCCCATCTGTCTAATTCTGTTTTGAGTATTTCAGGATCTGCACCATTTTTAACTTCGTTAAATAATATTTCTATTCTTTGAATTGTAGCTTTTGGTACTCCACCAAAACCAGGTTGTGGATTTAATAACCCCCTGGAATTAAATTCACTTACATTTTGAACTAAAGATTCAGCTGTAAAATCATGTATAAATTTCAATAATGAAACATCCCATAATTCATCAATTCCAACAATTACAGCTGTTAATTTATCATCTTTTTTATCCAATTCATTGATTATATTATTTGACACTTCTGTAACTGAACCACTTAATATATTTGTATTACCTGGCTCGTTTTTATATTGGTACAAGACTCCAGGACTGTTCATTCCAAATTTGGATGAAACAAATTCAAGATATTTATATGCTTCATCACTAAACCCCTTCAAATTGAGGGCATATGTTGGCGTTACTATTTCAGGTTTACCTGAGTTAACTATACCTGTTCTAACTACAGTTTCATTTTTATTTGAATTCAGATCAGTATATATCGGCTCTGTTACTACATAATAGTTTATTATGGTGTTACCAAATGTTGCCAAATGCTGCTTTGGTTTTCGTTTAACTTTTGTTTTTTCTACAGCTTTGATTAGGTCTTTATCTGATTCAAACATAGAATATTTTCTCGAAAAGAATAAATTAGTTTGTCCTTAATTAAAATTTTAACACAAATGTTGTAATTTAATTAATTTATCAATTTTATATTCGTGCAAATATATGATATTCTCATTGAAATTAAAACGGGGTGTGGCGCAGTTGGCTAGCGCACCAGTATGGGGTACTGGGGGTCATCGGTTCGAGTCCGGTCACCCCGATAAGGAGATAATATGAAAAATCTTAATGAATATTTACCAGATTTAACAAGTGAAATTATTACACAACAAACGGATACTGACTTAGATATTTACAGAGATGAGTATGGAATTCCTCATATTTATGCATCCAGTGATTACGACGCATTCTTCGGTCAGGGTTTTGCTACTGCACAGGACAGATTATGGCATATGGAATATGACAGAAAACGAGCTTACGGAAAACTATCAGAATTATTAGGAAATGATGGTTTGTCAAATGATAAATTTATGGGAGCATTAGATATTTTATCTAATGTTAAATCTGACTTTCAACATTTAGAAGATGATTCAAAAATCATGTACAAAGCATATACTGATGGGGTGAATGAATATTTATCTCAAAAAGATTCATTGCCAATTGAATTTGAGCTCATAAATAAAACTATGGAAATATGGGAACCTTGGGATTGTTTAGCAGTATTTAAGGTTAGGCATATTATGATGGGAGTCTTTGAGGGTAAAATTTGGAGAAGTTCAATGATTGAGAAATTTGATTTATCCAAATTAAGAAATTTATTTTCAGGATATGACGAAGGAGCTTTAGTTATAGTTCCTCCTGAAGATTTATATAAAGGAAAAAATATTGATCCTACCAAGCAATTTAAAATTGCAATGGATCATGTGGATTTTTTATCTGAAATAGATATAGGTAGCAATAGTTGGGTTGTTGGAGGGGATTTGTCATCAACGGGGAAACCTTTAATGGCTGGAGATCCACATCGAGGCCTTGATACCCCTTCAGTGTATTATCAAAATCATATCAGGTCTGATAATTTTGATGTTATTGGATTATCATTTCCAGGATGTCCTGGATTTCCACATTTCGGGCATAATGAAAAAGTTTCATGGTGTGTTACACATGCTGGATCAGATTATCAAGATTTATTTATTGAAAAAATCAGAAATAAATCTGGAGTATTAGAGAGTTTTAATGGCGAGTCTTGGAAAAAATTAACAAAAACATCTTTTCAAACAAAAGTTCTTAATGGAGAAAATGTAACTATTGACTCATATAAAACAGACAATGGGAACATTATTGGATTTAATAAAAACAAATCTTATGCTATTTCGTTTAAATATTCTTCTACTGAATCTCCAAATAAAGGATTTAATGTAATAAGAAATATGCTAAATTCAAGAAGTTCTAAAGAAATAGAAAATTCTATGGATGATTGGGTTGATCCTTGCAATAATTTTTTGTTTGCTGATATAGAAGGTGATTATGGATATCTAAATCGAGGTAAAATTCCGATTAGAAATACTATGAATGCCTGGGTGCCTGTACCAGCATGGGAGCTACAATATCAATGGGAGGGTTATATCCCATTTGAAAAACTGCCACGTATATTTAATCCTGAAAATGGATTTATCGTGACCGCTAATAATAAGATAGCAAATGTCGATTATCCTTTTTATTTGTCATTAGATAGTGCTCCTGAATATAGGGCTAAAAGGATAACAGAACGAATCAAGGAAAACATAGTTCAAGGAGAAATAACACCTGAAAAAATGATTTCTATTCATTCAGAAATAACTTCCATTCCTGCCAAAGTAATATTAAAATCATTATCTAAATACAGTAAAAATATAACAGAAAATGATGAATTATTTAAGGATTTTTTAATTTGGGATTCTAAAATGGAAAGATCATCAATTTTTCCGACAATTTATTCCGAAATGAGATTTTTATTAAATAAAAAAATTATATCTAATTTGTTAGACGAGGATGCTGCTAATAAAATGTTATCTGCAGGTGGTCGGGGAGCTCCTAATCATCTAAGATCACTTGCTTCAAGGATAATTACTCAGATTTCAAATAATACATCTGAATATTTACCCAAGCCTTACACTAATTGGAATGAATTATTAATTCAAGTTTTTGATTTGGCTATAAAAAATTTAAAAGCTAAATATGGATCCGACAGAACAAAATGGGAATGGGGAGAAGTTCATAAAACAAATCCACGCCACTTGTTATCTGACATGTTTCCTGAACTTTCAGATAAACTAGACCCTCCTAGGTTTTCAATAAATGGAGATGGTGACACTCCACATAATGCTTCTGCATCTAATGTAAATAAATTTGATGTTGTTGCAACCTCTGTTGCAAGATATTTTTTTGATGTTTCAAATTGGGATAATTCAAAATGGATAGTGCCCCTTGGGGCATCCGGACACCCTGGTAGTGATAATTATTCTGACCAAGGAACATTATGGAAGGATGATCAAGTTATTGAAATGCAATATACTTGGAGTAAGATACAAAAAAAATATAAAAAACAAATGATATTAAAATCAAATTAATAATCTGATTTTAGTGCATGCCCATTTAAAACTTTTGTATGCTTTCCTTTGTTTATTATTATTTCACCATTGACTATTACATATTCTATTCCTTCTGCATATACTTTAGGATTATCTTTAGTAGCTTGTGATTTTATTTTGTTCAGATCAAAAATAGTTATATCTGCTTTAAAATTTTCTTTTATCAATCCTCGATCTCTTATTCCTAGTTTTTGAGCAGGAAAAGAAGTGATTTTTCTTATAGCATATTCAAGTGACATGTGCTTTTCTTCTCTTACATATTCTGAAATAATTGTTGGGAAACAACCATAGGTTCTTGGGCTAGGGAAGTCACCAAGTAAAACAGCATCACTTCCAACCATTGATAATGGATGATTAATAAATTTTGGTATAGTGTTACCGTTTGCACCTAAAGCTACATAACATGTTTGTAAATCTTCTTCTAACAATATGTCACAAATTGTATCAATAGGATGTTGATTTCTTGATCTTGAAATTTCACCTACAGATAGGCCTTCATACCTATGATTTTTAGCAAGTTTGAAATATGTTAACCATACTTGTTCCCAACTTAAAGCTCTAGGAGCAACTTCTTCTTTAAGTTTTTTTCTCATTTCGTCAGATCTAAGTATACTTTTCAAAACATTTGTGCCCCCATCTTTAGTCCAATCAGGTAGCATTATGATTAATCGAGTGCTTCCATAGATATAAGGATAGCTATCAAAAGTTATATCTAGCCCAGATTCTCTTGATTTTTCTACTAAATCAAGAATTTTTCTTGCGCCTCCTTTTGAGTACGAACTCTGATATAAATGTGTTATGTGGACTGGGATATCACTTTTTTCTCCAATCTCAATTGCCTCTTTAAACGGATCAAGGAATTTATCACCCAATTCATATCTTACATGAGTGTGGTATATTCCTCCATTTTTGTGAGCTTCTTTTGACAATTCAATTAGCTCTGATGTGTCTGCAAAATTTCCCGGTGGATATTCTAATCCTGTTGATAATCCAAATGCACCTTCTTCCATTGATTCTCTTAATATTGATTTCATGTTATTAATATCATTTATGGTTGCTTTTTTATTTTCCCATCCCACTGTGTTAATTCGTAATACTGAATTACCGACCAAGTAAGCAATGTTTACAGCTGTTTTTTGGTGAAAAGCTTCAAGATAAGATTCGACTGAGGGCCAAAATACATCTTGATCAATTGTGCCATCTAATCCAGAATTTAATTCAATAAATTCATTCAAGTCTTTTTTTGTTTTGAATGGTGCATAAGAATTCCCGTCTACTCCAATTAATTCGGTTGTAATACCTTGAGTTATCTTTGGTTCATGAAGAGGTTCATCTAAAATTCTAAGACCTGTATGTGCATGGAAATCTATAAATCCGGGTGTCAAAGTTAGCCCGTTAGCGTCAATAGTTTTTTTAGCTTCAATCCAAGAATCATGATTTCTTAAGATTTTTATATTATTATCTATTATTCCTATATTGGACTTATAAGACGGATTACCACTTCCATCTACAATCTCTGCATTTTTGATTAGCAAGTCTAGCATATTAGTTCACTTATATATTTAAATGAATATTATATGTAGTTATAATAGTTCTGTATATAATCTAACTTGTTTTTATGGAAAATGCTAATCTAAAAGTTAAAGAATTATCTAAAAGATTTGACAGCCTAAGGGGGCGTCTTTGAAATTGATAAACTCAATAACAACATTCAGTTATTAACTAAACAAACTCTTGATCCAAGTTTTTGGAATAATTCAAGTAAAGCTCAAAAAGTTTCTAAAAAATTGGCTTCTTATGAAAATCAATTAAAGGAAATTAATAATGTTATTTTGAGCTTGGAATCTGTGAAGGAAATTATAGAAATTGCTATTCTTGAAAAGGATAATTCTTTAGAGCCTGAAATTTTAGAATCCATTGAAAAACTTACTCTTTCCTTAGATCAGCTTGAATTAAAAACACTGTTTGATGGCGAATTTGATTCAAGAAATGTTATTTTATCTATTCATGCAGGAGCTGGAGGTGTTGAATCTCAAGATTGGGCTAGTATGTTAATGAGAATGTATACAAGATGGGCAGAAAAAAATGATATGAGCGCAAAAATATTAGAAATTTCTAGAGGAGATGAAGCAGGAATTAAAAGTTGTACCATAAGTATTGATGGATTTAATTCTTATGGTATGCTCAGAAGTGAAAAAGGAGTCCACAGATTAGTAAGACTTTCCCCATATGATTCAGATAATGCAAGGCATACCTCATTTGTTCTTGTTGAAATTTTGCCTGAAATAGAATCCGATATAGAAATCGATATCAAATCAGATGATTTGCAAATAGAATCTTTTAAAGCGGGTGGAGCAGGGGGGCAAAGTGTCCAAAAAAATTCCACAGCAATAAGAATTACTCATCTTCCTACGGGAATAAAAGTTTCATGCCAAAATGAACGATCTCAAGCACAAAATAAAGAAATAGCCATGAAAATTTTAAAATCAAGATTATTATCTTTAGAAATTAAAAAACGAGATGAAAATGAGAAAAAATTAAAAGGTCCACATGTTTCAGCAGAATGGGGAAATCAGATTAGAAGCTATGTACTTCACCCGTATAAAATGGTTAAGGATCATAGAAGTAATTGGGAATCTTCGGATCCTGATAATGTTTTAGATGGCGAACTAAATAGCTTTATTGATAAATATTTAAGAATGGGGAAAAATTAAAATTTACTTAATATTTCAACTATAGTATATAATTTAAAACTAGATTAGGTACAAATTATGAATTTGAAGAATTATACAAAATTAAACAAACTAAAATTTTCTTTTATTTTGATGACTTTGTTTTACACTATTGCGTTTACCGCATTTATCATTGGATGTTCAGCGGATACTAATGAAGAAACATTAAATGCCATGCCGTTAAGATCTGATTCTGAAGTTAAAAATAAAACAAACAATAATAGTACTAGTTGTTCCAATTCGCAAGTTGCCGAAAATACACTAAATATACTTTACTCCGATCCACCTACCTTAGATCCCCACATAGCACAAGATTCAACATCTGCTTCCATAATACTAGAATTGTATAGCGGATTGGTTTCGTTAGATACAGATTTGAAGATAACACCAGATTTAGCTGAATCGTGGAAAATAAGTGATGATGGTATGAAATATACTTTTATTATTAGAGATAATATCAAGTTTCACAACGGAAAAAAAATTACAGCTTCTGATATAGTATGGTCATTCAATCGCGCTGCAGATCCCAAAACTGCATCTATTACAGCAAAAGATTATCTTAGTGATATTATAGGTGTTACGGAAGTGATCAACGGTAAGGCAACAACAATTAGCGGTATCAAAGAAATTGATGATCGAACTATAGAAATTAATATAGACTCCCCAAAAGCTTATTTTCTTGCAAAACTTACTTACCCAGTAGCATTTATTCTTGACCAAGAAAGTTTAAGTGATCCTAATTGGATTCAAAAACCAAACGGATCTGGACCTTTCATTCTAGATGAATATTTGGTTGGTGAAAAATTAATATTAAAAAGAAATGATAATTGGCATAAAACTGCAGCGAAATTAGATTATGTTTCTATGAACTTGGCAGGAGGATCTGCCATGGCTATGTATGAAAATTGTGAAATTGATATCACTGGTGTAGGCATGTCAGATTTAGAGCGTGTCCTCGATCCAAGTAGTGAATTAAACAATGACGTAGTTGTTGCTCCGTTGGATTTTTCTCAATATTACATTGGTTTTAATCTTAAAGAACCACCTTTTGACGATATTTATTTTAGGCAAGCATTGGCATATTCAATTAATAAAGAATTAATAGCAACTGAAGTTTTATCAGATTTAGTAAAACCTGCTTATAATATATTGCCTCCTGGATTCCCTGGTTATAATGAAAATGTTAAAGGATTTAAATTTGATGAACAATTAGCAAAAGATGCTCTTTCAAAATCTAAATATTCTGACATTACCAGATTACCAAGGTTAATTTTATCTGTTCCAGGAACAGGAGGAAGTGCTGGACTTGATATTGAGGTTATACTTGAAATGTGGAAGCAGACTTTGGGAATTGATGTGGAAATACAACAGTTAGAGTGGGCTACTTTTCTTCAAATGTTAAATAAAAAAGAGTTACAATTTTTCTCTGGACTAGGATGGGTTGCGGATTACCCAGATCCGGAAAATTTTTTGGACATTAATTTTCACTCAAAAAAATCTACTAATCATAACAATTACATAAATCCAAAGGTTGATAATCTATTAGAATTAGCCAGAGTTGAGCAGAACGTTTCGACACGTTTAGATCTTTACAATCAAGCTGAAAAGATTATTGTAAACGAGAGCCCCTGGATTCCATTATGGTTTCCTGGTGATCAATATGTACTTATTAATCAAAGAGTAAAAAATTATAAACTTACTCCAATGAGTGTACCTAAGTATGCATTGGTTGAAATTGTAGATTAAAATCACTAAAGTTAAATAATGTGGCAATATATTTTAGCTAGATTAATGTGGATACCTGTCCTTTTAGTATCTGTTGCATTTATAACTTTCGTGTTAGGTCGATTTGGACCAGGCGATCCTGTTGAAATTATGATGGGAACCAAATACGATCCTCAAGTCGCTGAACGTATAAGATCAGAAATGGGATTAGATAAGCCCATCCTCTATCAATTTGGATCTTATATTTCTAAAGCAATCAAAGGTGACTTTGGTGAAAGCTTAAGATACAGAGGAAGGTCTGTATCTACATTGATTTTGCCTAAATTAATAGTATCAGCAAAGTTAAGTTTCGTCGCCCTGTTGATTAGTGTATCAATAGGACTTCCCCTTGGATTTTTTATTGCACACAAGCAAGGTACTTGGATTGATCCATTAATAGTAACAATATCTCTGTTTTTTATGTCTATTCCTATAATGATAACTATACCTGCATTGTTGTGGTTAGGATGTTTGAAAACTGATTTGGTCCCATGTTCAGGGTGGGGTGGAGTTTTTGATAAAAGAATTATTATTCCATCCTTAACGATGGGTATTCCAGGTATTGCTTTTATGATTCGAATCATGCGAGCATCAACGCTTGATGTACTGGGACAAGACTATATAAGAACAGCTAAATCTAAAGGGCTTAGTATTTTTACTATCAGTAATAGGCATGTTTTGCGAAATGCTATGATTCCAATCATAACAATATTATCTTTTTCATTTGCAGGGATTTTAGGTGGAGCATTTATTACTGAAACTATCTTAGGTATTCCGGGTATTGGTCGATTTAGCGTTGAAGCAATTTTCAATAGAGATTATCCTGTGATTATGGCTATAACCCTTGTTAGTGCAGTCGCATTTATATTTGCAAACTTATTAGCTGACATTTCTTATTCTATTATAGACCCGAGGATAAGGTATAAATGAAAAAATCTAATGGTCATTTTCAAAATGCGATACAAAGATTGTTCAAAAAAAAGATTGCCGTTTTTTGCATATTAATGCTTTCACTGGTTTATTTTGGTGGAATTTTTGCTTCGATTATTTCGCCTTACGATTATACATCACAAGATTATACTAATATAAAAAAACCACCAAGCATTGAACATATTATGGGAACAGACAGGGCAGGCAGAGATGTTTTTACAAGAGTATTGTGGGGAGTTCAAAATACAGCGATTATTACTTTTGTAGCTTTGATAACTGGAGGACTAGTTATTGGAGTCGGGTTGGGATTATTAGCAGGCTACAAGGGAGGCAAAATTGATTCTTTAATTATGAGAATAGGAGAAGTATCATCGTCTTTTCCAGATATATTACTTGTTGTAATACTAGCTGCTACGTTAAGACCCAGAATATTAGATTTTGTCAGGCACATTGAGGATGATTATGGTATTTCTGGATTGGTTAAAAGTGGTGTTGCTGATTATCTTGTGGTATCGTTAGCTTTAGTTAGCTTTGGTTGGCTTGGAACGGCAAGACTTATTAGAGCTCAAGTCCTTAGTCTAAAGCAAAATCAATATGTAGATTCTGCAGTCTCTATTGGTGCTAGTACAAAACGTATTTTGTTTATTCATTTGCTTCCTAATTCTATCAGCCCGTTGGTAGTCTCCGTAACAATGGGAATGGGTGCCTTGGTTGGGACTGAAATTGTATTGAGTTGGCTGGGGTTAGGTATTCAACCTCCTCGACCTAGTTTAGGAAGAATGTTATACGAAGGAGGAAGTATTAGTGTTATAAGAAATGAACCATGGCTACTGATTGGGCCGGGTTCTGTGGTTTTTTTATTAGTATTATGCTGGAATTTATTAGGTGACGCTTTAAATGATGTTTTAAATCCCAGAACCAGATAAAAATTATTTTCTGTTTTTTCTTTTATATAACATCACAATACTAAAAAAATAGGATAACATTAAAATTTCATTAGAGTTCGATAATCCGCATGAATTTTTATTATCTGAGCTTTTTTCTTCTTCATCTGGCATGTTATTATCATCATTTGATTTAGCTAGATTTGAGTTGGTAGATTTACTTACTTCTTTTGAATCATTTTTCATAGTATCTAATGTATATAGCTGGATGGAACTCGTAGTTGATTTGGGTTTGGTATTTTTATTTGTTTCTTCAATTAAGCTTGCTCCAATTACTTTGCGCCATTCATTTTCTATTTCAACTTTGTTCATTCCGTATATTTTTTCTAAAGCATTGTTTAAAGACATACCACTTTTCATGGTTTTAATGAAATTAGTGAATTCTTTACGTCCTAGGGTTTCTATCATATATTCTACAATTTTTTCTGCTTGACCATAAAACAATATAATATCCTCTGGTTTACCAGGTGGGGATGTATATTTTGTTATAGATAGTAAAGTATCTGTTTTCAAGTTATTTTCAAATGAATTTTGATATGAAAATCCTTTTATTGGATTAGCGTATTCTGCTAATCCTTCGTTTAACCATGAAGGTATAACTGTGTAGGGTGACCCTGCTGCTCTTTCAACTAGGATATGTGTAATCTCATGACTTGCAGTTCCTTTAGATTCTCTCCCATCAAGTAGCAATACTACTCCATGCTTTGGATATGCCTGCCCTTGGGTTATAAGCTTTTCAGATTGAGCATCACTTTTAGGAGCCAGTGATTTTGACATATAAGAATAATCATTAAAAAGTACAATGTTTAAAGGTTCGTTTTTTGCTTCCAAACCTAAAAGGGGTGAGATGTATTCTACTGTTTGCAGAGTAGCTTCAAGTAAATCATTTGCTCTGTCTTGAACAACATTTTCAAATACTTCAATATAGTACATTGTTATAGATTTATATTTAACACTATTCCATTTTTTATTATTGTCGAGGTATATAAGTTTGTTGATTTTACTAGAAAACGTTTTGTCGTTAGTTGTTTTAATTTCGTAGGAATATTCTATAGGGCTACCAGGTGGTATGTATTTATTGGCTGTATTTGTAGTCCATGTTAAATTTCCCTTAAAGTTATTTTCATTTTGATCGAAATTTATTGGTTGTATTATATTCGAATTACTATAACCTATTTTCAAAATTAATTTAACAGTTTCAATTTCATCATTTAATTCTCCTGATATCTTGAATTGGATATCTTTTGGGAAGTTTATTTCGATGGAAGTTTGTGTTTTTGTTAATTTTGATTCTGCTATTATCGGATTGAAATTTGCAATGAAAATAAATAAAAATCCTAGCAATGAGAAAAAAATATGATTTAAGTTCATTTGTTTTTTGTTCCTGTTAAACCGTAAATTATTCTTTGAATTAAACTAATAAAAGAAAGTAATATAGATATATATAATAATAGATAAAGAATAAAAAGATTATAGGATCCCAAAATTAAAGCTAAAGATAAAACAATAACTCTTTCTGTTCTTGTAAATATTCCTATATCTCCTTGTACTCCGTATGATTCATACTTGGATTTCACATAACTGATAAGCTGGTTAATTAAGGCACTTAAAAATACTATAATCACTGTATGGCTATCATTAACAAAATAAATAAGTAGCCCCAAATAAATAATTGATTCAGAAATTCTGTCCATTATAGCGTCAAAAAAACCACCTAATTTTGATGCTGAATTTGTATATCTTGCCAAAGAGCCATCTATAAGATCAAAAAGGCTAGATATAATTATCATTATACCTGATATTAATAAGTGTCCCTGAGTAATTAAAATCATTGTAATTATAGATGATAATAATCCAACAATAGTTATTTTGTTGGGAGTTAATTTTAATTTGATTAATAAAGGTATGATTGAGATATTTAGAATATTATTTATACCAGATTTTAGATTTGTTCTTATATTTTGATATTGATTCAATTAATTATTTTAAATTTTTGTATACTTCTATTATTTTATCAGAAATATTATTCCAATCGTAATTATTTAGGGTGTTTTGTCCATTTTTAATTATCAAATCTTTATGTTGTTTATTTTTATAAATATAATTAATTGAATCATATATTGACTTTGGATTTCTAGGTTCAAATAACAAACCATTAATATCATGGGTTATTATTTCATTATATCCTTCAATATTTGATGCTATTACTATAGTATTACTTGCCATTGCTTCAAGTAATATTATTCCAAAACTTTCGTATCCTAATGATGGAGCGCATAATATGTCTGAGTTAATTAATATTTGTTGTTTTAATTCTTCGCTTACTATTCCGGGGTTACAAATTTTTATTCCATCAATTTTATTTCCTTTATACTCATGACCAATAATAGTTAGTTTGATGGGAAATTCAAATTTGTAGTTTTCTAGAGCTTGAATTAAATACTTTAATCCTTTTCTCTTATCGTTTCTTCCGATGAAGAGTAAATTTAAAATTTTAGAATTGTTACTATTTTTAAATGATTTGAAATTTTTTGTATTTATCCCATTCGGAATTATGACATAATTATTTTTAAAATATTTGTTTATATAATTTTTTGATGATTTAGAAACTGCTATTCTATAATCAATTTTGTTATACAAGGATTTGAATAAGGTTGACATTTTGTACTTGTATAACCATGTTCCTTTGTTTGAATGAAATGTGGCTACAATTTTACATTTTGCATATTTAATGAAAAACATTGGCAAGCTACCTGCAAAAGGTTCATGTATGTGTATTAAATCTGGATTATAGTAAGAAAGAAATTTCTTTACTTGATCGCCTATAAATGGGGAAATTGTAATATTGGCTATAGACCCAGCACTTCTAATTTTAAATGTCTTCCCAATTTGATAATAATTTTTGTTTTTCAAATTATAATTTGATGTAGGTAAAACAATTATGTGGTCAATTTTTCTGTTTTTAATTTCATGGGAAAGATTTTGTATATGATTCCATACCCCACCAGGTGAGGATATGCCATAAGGACATACTATACAAACTTTCATTTAAGAAATTATTCTAGTGATGATTCTATAAATTCGTCTAGAAGTTTTCGAGCTTCATTATCTGTATGTTGTGAGGGTGGAGATTTGAAATAGTAACTAGATGGTGCTTCAATTGCTCCAGCCATGCCTTTATCCATTGCTATTTTACAACATCTAACAGCATCAATAACTACACCTGCAGAATTTGGGCTGTCCCAGACTTCTAATTTCAACTCTACATTTAGTGGAACATCACCAAAACTATTACCTTCTAACCTGATATATGCCCATTTTCTATCTGTTAGCCAAGGTACATGATCGCTTGGACCAATATGTATATTTTTAGAATTCATTTCATAGTCTATTTGTGAAGTTACTGATTGTGTTTTTGATATTTTTTTGGAAGTTAACCTGTTTCTTTCTAACATATTCAAGAAGTCAGTATTTCCTCCAAAGTTAAGTTGGTAGGTATTTTCAAGTTCAACGCCTCTGTCCATAAATAATCGACTTAAAACTCTATGTACTATGGTGGCACCAACTTGTGATTTTATATCATCGCCAATTATTGGAACTCCAGCGTCTTCAAATCTTTTTTGCCAGTAACCATTGGGACTTGAAGCAATAAATACAGGAATACAGTTTATGAATCCGCATTCTGCTTTTAATACTTGTTCTACATACCATTTAGTTGCTTCTTCAGAACCTACAGGAAGGTAACTTACAACAACATCTGTTTTAGTTTCTTTTAATATTGAAACGATATCATCAGTTGAGGAAGGATCTTTTTCTATTATTTCTCCAAGATATTGACCTATCCCATCATGAGTCATTCCTCTATGGACTGGAACGTTTAATTTTGGCACATCTTGAAATTTGATTGTATTATTTGGTTCTGAAAATATGGCTTCTGACAGGTCTTTTCCAACTTTGTTTTTATCAACATCAAAAGCAGCCGAAAATTCTATATCACCTATGTGGTATTTACCTAAGACCGGATGCATTATTCCAGGTATTTTATCTTCTGGTTTGGCATTTTGGTATTTGACTACACCTTGTACTAGAGAAGATGCACAATTACCTACGCCAATGATAGCTACTCTTACTTTACTCAATATAAAACCTTTGTGAACTGATACTAAACAAGACAAAAATTGTATCACTTCAGTGAAATGATTTCAATCATAATCGAAATTCATTTTCAAATTATATTTTCCGCATTTATCATGTCAGCATATAATTTTTCTTCACTAATTAATTTATCTAAATGAGTTTTATCCCCTACAACAACAGTTGAAAAATCGTTTAGATTACTAAAGTTACGGTTTATATAATCGTATATATCATTTTTTGTGATTGATTCGATTTTGTCAAAATACGAATCATGAAAGTCTAAACTTAAATTTTCTAAAATAATTTTGTTTGTTAAGCTAAGAGAAGACATTTGTGTTTCAAAATTTTTCAAGAAACCTAATTTAATAGAAAATATAGCATTATTAATTTCAGAGTCTTTAAACTTGTTATTTGAAAAGATGCTATTTATCTCATGGCTAATTTCATCAATTGAATCTGAAGTGTTTTTAGCATTTACTGAACCTCCTGCGAATATAGTTGGTTCAGAATTGCTTGCCCAACTAATGCTAGATCCAAATCCATAAGAATATCCGTTTCTTTCTCTTAAATTATTGTTCAGTCTTGACATAAATGAACCACCAAATATTTCATTAAATATTTCTAGTGAAATTCTTTCGTTAAAATTTGGGATTGAAAGTCGCCTAGCAAATAAAATAACACTTTGGGGGCTAGGTATTTTTGTTGTAATTAATAAATTTTTGTTAAGACCTTGATCGTTATTGTATTTAGATTTTGTTGTATTTAAACCAATGTTAATGCTATCCAAAATTTTTATAAGATTAGGGTCTTCGTTATTACTTATGAGTGCTATCTTAGTTTCTGTGCTTATTTCAAATAATTTTTTTGCAATATTTTTAATTGATTTTAGTTTGATTTGATTTATTTCAGATAGTCTTCCTAGCGAATTATATGATTTAATTGAATTACTGCTATAAATATTACTAAGTAGTCCGGAGCGAGCTAGAAACATAGGATTACCCTCATTTTGTAATATTTCCCCTGATCTTAATTTTTTTATTCTCATAAATTCATCAGAATCTATATCAATATTTTTTATAGCATCTAGCATAATATTGAGAGAATTTTCCCAATTAGTTGATGTGGATTGAAATCCGATAATTATTTTTTCACTATCAGAAGAATAAATAGGATCAGAACCACTATTTTCTAATTTTTGCTGTAATGACATGTTCGAGTTATCATTCGTTTGTTCAAATAGTATTTTCAAACTTAAACTAATAGATCCACTTGGATAAGTATTAGTAGATTGTTCATCTATAGGCAAGATAAACACTAATGTAATAAGGTCAGAAGAAGGTTTTATCACATTATACAAATTGATATTATTTCTTAATATTGAATGGTTAATTTTAACTTTATTAAATGCGAAATTTTGTTTGCTAGGTTTTGGTAGATTATTCATTTTTTTATTTTATAATATAAATTTATGTGAGGAGAAGAAATTAGATACTGAGCGGATTCATATAAGTTTTTCTTAGTAACATTTTCAAATGAATTCATATAAGTTAAAAATTCTGAAGGGTTCTTGCCATAAATATTAAAATAATTAAGAATATCTGCTATCCCTCCGAATCCGCCGGATTTTTCAATTTGCCTATTTAAACTTAATTGATATTTATTTTTAGCAATTAAAATTTCTTCGTCTGAGATAGTATTTTCATTAATATATTGGATTTCTTCAAGAATTTTTTTGTATACGATATCAAAGTTTTTTTCATTTGTAAGTGTGGCTGATATTTCAAATTCACCAGCGAGTTCTTGGGAATAATGACCTACATATATATCTTGAGCTAATTGATTTGTAGTAACTAAAGATTTTTGTAAACGGCTGCCCATACCATCTCCCAAAATTAATGATAATATACTCATACTTTGTTCTGTGTTACTAAAATTATGTGAATTTGTTGGCCATCTAATAATTAATTTCGGAAGAGTTGCAGGACTCTTTCCAATAATTTCATATGTAGCAGTCTTTTTTAAAGAACTTTGTTTTTGAAATTTGGGATTTGGTTTTTTCGGTGAAGGGATATTATTAAAATATTTGGTGACCCATTTGACAACGTTTTCTGATGAGAAATTTCCAGAAATCGCAAGACTGGCATTTTGGGGAATATAAAATTTTTTATGAAAATCTATGGTCTCACTTAATTTTGCATTGTTAATATCTTTTTCTAGTCCAATAGTTTGCCAGTTATAGGGATGGGGCTTGGGAAATAACAAATTTTGTAAAAATTCTTCACTATCACCATATGGCGAGTTTTCGTAACTTTGTTTTCTTTCTTGTATTACGATTTTTTTCTCTTTAATTAGCTTGTCTTCATTTAGTGCTTCTGTCAGATATCCCATCCTGTCGGCTTCCATAAATAACACTCTTTCAAGATAATTTGGACTGATATTTTGCCAATAGTTAGTCCTGTCGGTATTTGTTGACCCATTTATTCCACCTGGTTTTATGCTAATTGGTTCAATGACTGAAAACCAATTTTTATCACAATTTTTCGATCCTTCAAACATTAAATGTTCGAATAAGTGAGCAAATCCTGTTTTACCAATTTTTTCGTTCTTAGATCCAACATGATACCAAATGTTAACTGCTACATACCCTTTTGATTTATCATCGTTTAGTATTAAATCTAACCCGTTGTCTAGAGTCATTTTTATTATTGAAGATTTGTTTTTTACCATTGATTATGTCCTTGATTCTGATTTTATAGCAATAAAGTTTTGATTCCAAGGTACAAGAAATGATAAAATTTAAGTGTATAAATTTTTTATGTGTTAAAACTTAAAGAGGTAAAAATGAAAAAAAAGAAATCCAATTTACAAAAAAATGGATTTGTTTATCTTATAATAGCATCAACTTTATTTGCTCTTATATTATCTTCAATGTCTAATCCCTTTGGAACAGATTCAAATATTTCTGTTAGTGAGGCATTAGAAATGGTTGACAAAGGAAGCGTTAAAGAAATCATTGTGGAAGGTGAAAAATTATATATTACTAATCAGGATGGCAAGCAATACACATCATCAAAAGAAGTTGGTGTTAGCTTAATCGAATTAATGAAAGATTCTGGCATAGACCCAATCAAAAGTGATGTAAATATCATTGTTAAAGGTAGAAGTGGATGGAATACAGCTTTCAATGTATTATTTAGTTTCTTGCCTATCATCTTTTTCGGAGGTCTTATTTTATTTATGATGAGACAAGCTCAGGGAGGAGCGAATCAAACGTTTGGGTTTGGAAAAAGCAAAGCTAGAAAATTTACCGAAAATAAAACAGGCGTTACATTTAAAGATGTCGCAGGAGTTGAAGAAGCAAAATTAGAATTAACAGAGATAGTTGAATTTTTAAAGGAACCAGGTAAATTTAAGAAACTTGGTGCTAAAGTTCCTAAAGGGGTTTTGTTAGTGGGACCTCCAGGAACTGGAAAAACATTACTAGCTAAGGCAGTAGCAGGAGAAGCCAATGTACCCTTTTTCTCTATTAGTGGGAGCGAATTTGTTGAAATGTTTGTAGGAGTTGGCGCTTCAAGGGTAAGAGATTTATTTACACAGGCAAAAACTAATGCGCCTTGCATTATATTTATAGATGAAATAGATGCTGTAGGAAGACATAGAGGATCAGGATTGGGAGGTGGACATGACGAAAGAGAACAAACACTTAACCAAATATTAGTAGAAATGGACGGATTTGAGTCTAAAGGTTTTAATATTATAATAATTGCTGCAACAAATCGACCTGATATATTAGATCCAGCTTTATTAAGACCAGGTAGATTCGATAGAAGAGTTGTTCTTGATGTCCCGGATATGAAAAGTAGAACTGAAATTTTAAAAGTTCATTCACAAGGCAAACCTATGGAAGGTGGCGTCGATTTATCTCAATTATCTGCTCAAACACCAGGTTTTAGTGGAGCCGATTTAGCTAATTTGATGAATGAATCAGCTATCCTTGCGGCTAGAAGAAAGAAAGATAAGATTGGACATGAAGACATTGCAGAATCCATAGACAGAGTTATTGCAGGTCCTGCTAAGAAAAACAAAGTATTGAGTGATCACACAATTAAAGTTACTGCTTGTCATGAGGTAGGTCATGCATTATGTGGTCATTTACTTCCTGAAGCTGATCCTCCTGTAAAAGTTTCTATTATATCAAGAGGACATATGGGAGGTTATACTAGATTTTTACCTGATGACGAAACCGCTTTACAAACAAAGAAACAATTAGAGGCAAGAATAGTTGTTGCATTAGGAGGAAGAGCTGCGGAAGAAGTTGTACTTGGAGACATTACTACCGGAGCAAGCAATGATATGGAACAAGCTACCCATATCGCTAGAACTATGATTATGAAATATGGAATGAGTGATAAATTAGGACCTAGAACATTAGGTAAAAGAGAAGAGACAGTATTTTTAGGAAGAGAAGTTTCTGAACAAAAAGATTATAGTGAAAGTATTGCTAATCAAATTGATGAAGAAGTCAAAAATGTGATTACAACTGCGTATGATAAATCTAAACTGCTAATTAAAGAAAATATTAAAACTCTTCATACGGTAGTAGACTATTTAATTGACAACGAGACCATAGAAGGTGAAAAATTGACTAATTTATTATCAACACAATCTTGATAGGTCTGTATTGAATAAACAATTAAGAAATGATCTTTGGGTGTGGATTGACCTTGAAATGACAGGGCTAGATTCTTCGAAATGTGTGATTGTTGAGATTGCTTCAGTTATCACAGATAAAGAACTAAATATACTTTACGAAGGTCCGGATATCGTTATTTCGAGATCTGAGGAGGAAATGGAAACTTTAGAGGACTGGCCAAAAAAAATGCATGCTAAATCGGGTTTGTTGGATGATATAAAAAAATCTGATATTTTACTAGCAGAGGCCGAAATGAAAACATTAGATTTTATTTCAAATATTGCTTCAGAAAAAACTGCACCTTTATGTGGAAATAGTGTCTATCAAGATAGGATTTTTTTAAAAAAAGAAATGCCTCAATTGGAAAATTATTTACATTATCGAAATGTTGATGTTAGTTCTTTTAAAGAATCTTTTCTTGCTTGGGGTGGTGATAAATCAAAACTACCTAAGAAACAATCATCACATAGATCATTGTCAGATATAATTGAAAGTATTAATGAACTAAAATGGTACAAAGAAAATTTTATTTCCTTAATTTAAAAACAGGGATTTCATTCATTTTGTGTAGATTAGGGGTGCGTATTTCTTTATATACTTTTAACAATTCTAATTCTTTTTGATTAAATTCATCAGAGTTATTGCCTTGTTTTTCCAAATTCATTGCTTTTTCTAAATCTTTATAACTTAATCCTTTTAATTGGTCTTCATCGGTACGGCCATCATCCCACAACCCATCTGTTGGTAAGGCGTTTATAATATTTTTGTTAATTTTTAATAATTTTGCCATTTCCCAAACATCTGATTTCATGCAATCTCCAATAGGGGATATATCTACTCCGCCATCTCCGTACTTTGTGAAAAAACCTACTCCGAAATCTTCAATTTTATTACCAGTGCCAACAACAATACCATTACTACTTCCTGCAATTTGGTAAAGAGCTAACATTCTTAGTCTTGACCTTGTATTTGCAAATGAATGCAAACTACTATAGGTTGCATTTTCAAAGGTTTTTTCTATATCTAAAAAAATCTTTGTAATATCAATGATTTCATGTTTTACATTATTATATTTTTCAGTTAGCCATATTCCATGGTTAATGCTTAAATCATTTTGAATTTTCAATTGTTTGATTGGAAGAGAAACTACTATAGTTTTTATTCCTGTTAAAGCACAAAGTGTAGATACAACAGCAGAATCAACACCCCCTGAAATACCCACTACCAAAGTTGAAAAATTGTGTTTGTTTGAATATGTTTTTATCCAATCACTAATATCAGAAATCAAATTTTGGTAATTCATAATTTGTTAACAAAGTCCTCTATTCTATTTAAAGCTTCAGAAATATTTTCTGTAGAGTTTGCGAATGATATTCTTATATAGCCTTTACCTTCCTTGCCAAATGATTCTCCTGAAAGGGTTGCTACACCACTTTCGTCAAGCAACCTACTTGCAAATATTTCACTTGAAAGATTTGTTGAAGTAATATTTGGAAATACATAAAATGCTCCCGATGGAGTAGGACAACTTATGTTTTTGATGCTATTCAAGCCATCTACAATTAAATCTCTACGTTTTTTAAATTCTTTCACCATATTATGTACACTTTTTTGGCTACCTGATAGGGCCTCAATTGCAGCCATCTGAGTAAAACTTGCAGTACAAGAATTACTATTAGTTATTAATTTAGTTATTGGATCTATTAATTCTTTGGGAAATATTCCATATCCAATTCTCCAACCAGTCATTGAATAAGATTTTGAAAACCCATCTAGAATTATAGTTTTAGAAGCTAAATCTTTATGATTAGAAATGCTTGAATGAGAGCCTTCGTATAAGAATTGTGAGTATATTTCATCAGAAAGAATAGTTATATTTTTATTTTCTAGGATATCTGCAATTTTTTCCATCTCTTTTGCATTAATTGCACTTCCACATGGATTGTTTGGGGAATTTAAAATAATCAATTTTGTTTTATGATTAATGAGGGATTCGAGTTTGTTTATATCAAAGTTGTATCCTAGTTTTTCTTCAAGTTTAAGAGGTACTGGTTTTCCTCCTACAAAATTTATCATCGATTCATAAATAGGAAAACCTGGGTTGGGGTATAATACTTCATCTCCTGGATTTATAAGCGCAAGCATAGTGTAAAACATAATTGGCTTTCCTCCAGAGGTTATTACTACTTGGTCTTTATCAAATTCAAGAGATCTTATATTTTTTGAGTATTTTTTTATTTCATTTTTCAGCTCGTCATACCCTGCAGATGGATTATACCCTGTATATCCATTATCTAATGCTTGTTTACCGGCATTAATAATATTTTCAGGAGTATTAAAATCAGGTTCTCCGATTTGTAAGTGTATTATGTGTTTTCCCTGAGACTCTAATTTTTTTGCTTTTGCTAAAACCTCGAAAGCGGTTTCAGTTCCTAATCTTTGCATTCTTTCAGCTAAATTTATCATATTCCTGTCCTGATTAATTTATATATACTTATAAATTATAGCATCACAGGATACAATATATTTATATTAGTATATTTATATTAGTAAAAGGTTTATGTATGCATTTATATCTTGCTGTTCCGAGAGGATTTTGTGCCGGAGTTGTTAGAGCAATAGAAATAGTAAATAAAGCTTTAGAAATACACGGAAGCCCTATATATGTAAAACATCAAATCGTCCATAACAAGTATGTAGTTTCTGATCTTGAAAATAAAGGAGCCATAACTGTAGATAATATCGAAGATGTTCCTAATGGATCAACAGTGATTTTTTCTGCTCACGGTTCGCCTCCTAGCGATTATGAATTAGCAAAATCAAAAAATGTAAAGATTATAGATGCAACATGTCCTTTGGTTACTAAGGTTCACAATGAAGCGTTAAAGTATAGTAAAGAAGGACGTAAGATTATTTTAATCGGTCATAGAGATCACCAGGAAGTAATAGGTACTATGGGACAGGCTGATATGATTTTAATTGATGATAGGGAAAAAAATAATATTCCTAAATTGAATAAATCGGAATCTTTAGCGGTATTATCACAAACTACCTTGTCTATTGATGACACAAAATCAATCTCAAATAAATTGAAGAAAAAATTTAAAAACTCTATCATAAGAAATGATATATGTTACGCCGTTACCAATAGACAAAATGCCGTTAAAAATTTGACTAAATTCGTTGAAATAATCTTTGTAGTTGGATCTGAGACAAGTTCAAATTGTGTAAGATTAAAAGAGATGTCTGAAAGTTATGGAACTCCATCTGTTTTGGTTAACTCTGTAGAAGAAATTAAAGATATGGATTTGAATAAGTATACTAAAATTGGAATCACATCAGGTGCGTCGACTCCTGAAGTATTGATCGATGAATTTATTTCATATATTCAACCTTCAAAAATTGATACTGTTGGAGAAAGTGAAAAAGATATAAATTTTGTATTACCAGACGAGGTTTAAAATTGAAAATTAATTTGCTTAGTTTATCTGAGGGCGCAAAAAGTGCTAAAGGTTTAACAGTTATTATAGATGTATATCGTGCATTTACCACACAATCCTTCGCTTTTGATAGAGGCGTGAATTATATATTAAATGTTGCTGAAACTTCAAAAGCATTAAGTTTAAAAGAGCAAGGAAAGGGAGATTATTGCTTGGGAGAAATTGGAGGAAAGAGACCAAAAGATTTCGATTTTGGCAATTCTCCATTTGACTTGAGAAATATCGATTTGAAAAATAAAATTTTGATACACTGTACGATGAATGGTACAACAGGAGCTGAGTTGGCAAAAAATGCAGATTTAATTTTAGGGGGTGCCTTGATAAATGCGGAAGCTACTGCAACTTATATTAAATCACTGGATCCAACTGAGGTTAGTTTGGTATCTATGGGATCAAGAGACACTAAAAATAATGAACGAAGAACAGAAGAAGATGAATTATGTGCTATATATATCAAAAGCATTTTAGAGGAATCAAATTTAGATGAACATAGTGTGGTAAAAATGATTGAAGATTGTATGGAATCAAAAAAATTTGGAGATCCTTTGCAACCACATTACCCTGAATTTGACAAACTCCAAGCATTAAAAATAAATGAATTTAAATCTCCAATAATTATTAAAGACATAAATGGAACTTTAATTTCTAAGATTATCTAAAAATTTTTTTTTCAAATTTGGGATTAATGTTTTTATTGAATTAGACTTTGATTTAGAAAAAAGACTGTTAACTTTTTCGTTGTCTATAAAATTTACAAATGATGCAAAATGATTATCAAATGACGAAGATTTTGATAATAAAATTTTTGCAATTAATTTATTAGATAAAGTAAATTTTGTTAATTGATTTAACATGTTATCTTCAAATCCAAATAATGTATCTCTTAATTTATTACTTCTAGTTATTTCATGTCCAATCTGTTTTTCCCATTTATTTTGATAATTAGCCATCACTTCGCAATTAAAATTATTAATTTCCAAAGCTTGTTTAATAGTTTCAACCGCAATCTCGGCAGAAATTTGAGAATAATAAATCCCACCACCAGTTATTGGTTTTACTAATCCTGCTGCATCACCCACAATTAATAACCTATTATCATAAGTTTTTTCTAATGGTTTGATAGGTATTCCCCAAGATTTTATATTTTTTTTGTCTGATTCATTGATAATAATATTGTATTTATTTTTAACTAAAGAGATAAATTCTGTTATTATTTTTTTACTTTTATCTTTAGTTAAAACTCCTATCAGTAATTCATCCTTAGACGTGGGTACTATCCATCCAAATCCCTGAAATCCATAATTTGATCCTATAAATACTTTTGTATTTGATATTACCTTTCGATATTTAGATTTGATTTTTAATTGTGATCCATTTAATATATTTTCTTTTTTCAGAGGTGTGATATTAAACTTATTTATAAGTTTATTTTCTAATCCTGATGCTAAAATGATAGATTTTGAGTATATGACTTTTTCTTCATCTTTGTTGGAGTAAGTTATTGCAACTTTGTTTTCTTTTTGATTTATACCTGTTACTCTGAATTTACGAATTATTTTAGCATTATTATTTTTTGCTTTATTGATTAGGTTTTGAACATATTGAACTCTGTCAATAATATATGCTTTAGGCTTTTCTGATTTCAAATGAAACAAGTCGTTTGCGGGATTAATTATATCTGCGGAATCGGCTTCTTGATAAATTATATTATTATCTATACCATATTTTTCAATGCATTCTACACCAATAATTCCAGTGCATAATTTATCACCTAAAGTTTCTCTATAATCAATTAAAGCTATATTTGTTGAGATTTTTGACAATTCATAAATTGCCCTTGCTCCTGCAGGTCCACCTCCTACCACAACACAATCTAATATTTGTTTTTCCATCATACAGCCTTAAATTTTAGTGCTTTCATTCAACAACAATGAAATACTATGTTTTTGTTAAAATTAGGTATTGTTTATATTTTAAATTAAAATAAGATTATTTTAGTTTAATAATATGTAGTTTATTCTGATGGTGAAAATAAAATCAATTGCAAATTTCAGGATGTTTGACTCCTTGAAATATAAAGATTTCAGAATGACTTGGATTTCTAATATGTTATCGGGTTGTAGTTATTGGACTTTTTCTGTTGGTTTATCATGGTTGATATTAAAAGAAACAGATAATTCAGCTAACGTTGGAATAGTCATATTTGCTAGTATGTTGCCATTTTTATTGGTTTCTCCTTTTGCAGGATATGTTTCTGACAAATATGACAGAAAGTCTCTTGCTTTGTTAATGTATATATTGAATTCGATATTTTGTTTGGTTTTATTTTTATGCGCTTTATTTGATTTTTATCCTTTAATACTAGTAACAATAATTTCATTTATGTTAGGTACGATCAGAACTTTTCAAGAACCTACAGTTTCATCATTAATACCTAATCAAGTTCCTAAATCAAATTTGTTAAATGCTATTACTCTTAATGCAGCTTCGAGGCATGGAAGTAGATTTTTTGGTTTACTGATTGGATCTCCATTTATTGGCTTGAACATTTTGGATGGAGGACAATTTTTATTGTTATTTAGTTTTGCTTTTCAATTTTCAAGTACTTATTTTATTTATAAAATTCAAACTGTGTCTTCAGGAGAATCCGCAACTGATTCTGATATATTAAGTAGTATATTTAAGGGAATTAAATATATTTATACAAATGGATTGATCTTTTTGATTATACTAACTGTAGCTGTCCACTGTGCATTAGTAATGTCCTATGAATCTATTTTACCTATATTTGCACAAAAAGCTTTAAACGATAATTCCGGGGAATACTTAGGATACTTAGTGATGTTCTTTGGAGCAGGATCCCTAGTTGGAAACTTGATTCTATCTAATGCTAAGACATCAAAAATAAAAGCGTCTTTATTTTTGATGTCTTCATTGGGAAGTGGAATATTTCCAATTTTACTAGGATATGTTGTATATTTTTCTGATAACTCATCCTTTTATATTAGTATGATTTGTATTTTTTTTGTTGGGGCATCACAAGCTTCATTTATGTCTGTAACTACTACCATGGTACAAAAAATCGTTCCAGATGGTATTAGAGGGAGAATTATGAGTTTGTATTTACTCCATGCTGGAGGAATAATGGCATTTGGAAATTTGATTTTTGGTGCTTTAGCAGATTACATTGATTATAATTTGTTATTTAGACTTTCCGGATTAGCATTTTTAGTATATTTTATATTTTTGATTTTGACACAGAAAAAATTTGGAACTGATATTATATCATTAGTTTAATTTAAATTAAGTAGTTCTAAAATATGTCAAATACTGTAGTTATTCCTTGTGCAGGTAAAGGTACCAGATTATATCCAATGACTAAAAATACAAGTAAATCAATGCTTGATTTAGGTAATTTTAAAATCATTGATTATGCTATATCCGAATCGTTGATGTCAGGAGCAACAAAAATAATTTTGATTATATCTCCTGATGATTTAAAGTTGAAAAAACATATAAATAATATCTACAATTCTAATAAATTACCTTTTGTAAAAGATATTAATAAATTCACAACAGACTTTATTTTGGTCGAACAGATCACGCCCAAAGGTTTAGGTGATGCTATAAATCTTGCAAAAGTTCATATTTCAGAAAATTATTTTGGAATAATATTACCGGATGATTTTATATTTTCAACTAATCCAATATTGGAAAATATGAGAGAAGTTTCACTTAATTTAAAATCAAATATTCTGTTAGGAAAAAAAATCCCAAAAGATTTGGTGAATAGTTTTGGAATAATAGAGTTAGCTGATTGTGAAAATGCTAGTTATAGAAAAGTAGCTTGTTTAAAAGAAAAACCACATCCAAATGAAACAAAATCTAATATATCAATTTTAGGTCGGTATTATTTGAGTACAAAAATTTTCGATTATCTTGACACTATTAAATCTGGTCATGGGGGTGAAATTCAATTAACTGACGCGCTTGTAAAATTATTAAAATCTGAAAATTTTTATGTCATTGATGCCGATAGTCCTCACTTCGATCTTGGAAGCAAGGAAGGATATAATCATGCTAATAATTATTTGAGTCAATTGTAATACTAATCTTCTTTTTCAAGAGATTCTTCTAATAATTCTGCAATATCTTTTACTTCTTTTTTCGACTCTGTTTTTGCTGACAGGCCTTCTTCGAACATTTGTAAACAGAATGGGCATGCTACTGCTAATGTTTCAGAATCTGTTTCTAGAAAATCATCAGTTCTTAGATGGCTAACTCGTTTTTCGTTACTTTCTTCTATCCACATATGTCCACCACCTGCCCCACAACATAAAGCTTTATCTTTGTTTCTGCACATTTCCATTCTTTTTAATCCGGGTATAGAATCGACAATATCTCTTGGTTGTTCGTAAATACTATTATGCCTACCTAGAAAACAAGGATCGTGGTAAGCAACTGATTTGGTATTTTCTTTAATTGGGATAATAGATTTAGAATTAATGAGTTCATTAATGATTTCAGTATAACTTATAACTTCTGCATTAAATCCCAAAGAAGGGTATTCGTTTTTAATGGTATTTAAACAATGAGGGCAATGAGTGATGATTTTTTTAATATCATATTTAATAAAATTTTGAATATTTTGATTTGCAAGTATCTGAAATAAGTATTCGTTTCCTATCCTTTTTGCAGGGTCACCGGTGCATGTTTCTTCATTACTTAATATTGCATAATCTATTTTTGCAGAATTTAAAATTTTAATTATAGACTTACTTACATTTTGATTTCTTTCTACCAATGCTCCTGTGCATCCAATCCATAGTAAATATTCAGCTGTTGGATTCTCTGATATAGTTTTTACATCTAAATTCTGATGCCAATCAGATCTCGTAAACGTAGTTCCTCGCCAAGGATGTCCACGTTGTTCTAAACTGAGAAGTGTAGATTCAGCAGTTTCTGGCATTTCTGATTTTTCCATTACCAAGTGTCTTCTCATGTCTATTATTGGGCTAATATGGTCAATTCCCACAGGGCATTCATTTACACAAGCTCCACAATTGAGACAATCCCATATCTCCGTTTTTGAAACATTTTCGTCAATAACGCCTATGTTTTTGTCTTTGTAATTTGCATTTGTACTATTCATTAGGTTATTTACTAAATACATAGGTGACAATTTTTTTTCTGTCAAATTAGTTGGGCATACTTCTGAGCATCTACCACATACAGCGCATGCAAAAAAATCCATAATTTGTTTTGGTTTAAAAGATTGAATATTATTTGCCCCAAATACCTCCATTTCTTCAAGATTATTAGGAGTGTCAATTATTCCTCCGCTAGTAGATTGTGTTCCAAAAAAGAAAGATAATGGACTAACTAATAAATGTAAATGCTTTGATAAAGGGATATATACCGCAAAAGAAAGAATAATTATTAAATGAAGCCACCAAAACAAGTCATGGATAAAAATATAGCTACTTTGATTCATATCGGAATATACAAATAATTTACTTAAATTTGTTGAAACTACATAAAATCCATCTCTTACATTCATAACTTGATTCATTGTTTCAGATAGAAGATGAGTAGACATTAAAGCTAAAATTAGTAAAAGAATTATGGCTGATTCTGGTTTTTTAGTTAATGTAAATTTAAGTCTTGTTGGAGTTAATATCCATCTTCTGATTAAGGCTGAAGTAATTGCAATAAAAACAAATATTGCTAATATTTCGAGGTAATTTAAGTATACTTTTTTAATAAAAGATCCTAAGAGAATATTAGAAAAATTTTCATTTATGGAATCACCATAAATGAAAATCAAGTATGAGAGACTATATGATAAAAATGATATAAATATAACAACATGTCCAATTCCGGATCTATCCTTAGTGATACTTGTTCTCTTCAATACTTTTTTTTGACCAAGACCATTTATAATAACATTTTTTATTCTTTGCTTTATATTTGAATAATCTAATTTGTAATTTGAGCTTAATATATGATAAATAACTCTTTTATAAAATAATAAAGCTGAAATTGTGAACATTATGGACGTTAACCCATATACTCCTAGCCATGTAGGTAAAAAGTCAAAAAATGTATTTGGAAGAGTCATGTTTGAATATTATTTTGTTTGTTTTAATTATATCAATTCAGACGAAATTCATTAATGAAGTCTTGCAATTAGTATTTACTCACGATACCATACTATTTCTTTTAAATTAAAGTAATATAGTTATATTTTATGGTAGAAAATCAATTTGAAGCTAGAAGAGCTATTTTAGTTGGTGATGTAGGTGATATTAGGCACCAAAGAAATGCAGCAGTGTTAAGAAATAACTCTCTTAACCCTAATGTGGCAATAGAATTTTACACTACATCAGATGGAGTTGTTGCGGGATTAAACGAAGTTAAATCCTTACTAGATAAAGTTTTACCTGATACGGGATGTGAATTATGGGCCTTAGATGAAGGCGAAGATATTGCAGCTGGTGATGTTGTGTTGAGAATTATAGGTCCATATGGTGGATTTGGATTATATGAACCATCTATCAACGGTATCCTCAGTTCGTGCTCAGGTTGGGCAACATCAGCTAGGAATTGTGTTAAAAATTCAGCAGAAATACCAATTCTTTCAAGAATTTCTAAATTTGTTCATCCAAACGTTGCCGAATTGGCAGATTATTCTGCTGTAGTAGGCGGAGCAGTCCAATGTAGTACTAATCTAGGAGCTCGAATTAGTAATACAACTAGTTTTGATACTATGTCCGGATCATTGTCGATGCTTTTTGGAGATGCAGTGTCAGCTGCAAAGGCATATGATTCTACTTTACAACCTGATATTCAAAGAATATTTTCTGTAGGTGCAATTGAATCAATTAATCATGAAGCTCTGAAAATATCTGAAGCTCTTAAAGAAAAAACTAGGGGTGTTGAGTTTATTATAAATAATCATAATCCTAATGACTTTGATTTAATAAAAGAATTAAAAACAAGATTAGATAATGCTGGTTATAATTATGTTGAATTATATTTATCTGGTAATGCTATAACCCCTGACTTTATATCTGAAATTAATGTCCAAAAAGTTCCTGTACAAGGAATTATAGTCGAAAAATATATAGGCTCAGCGAATCCTCTTCTTTTTTCTTCTGAAATTAAGCAAATTGATGGATCAGACGTAGCTAGAAATGGTCAAATTCCAGGCTTAATTGATAATCCTAAATTAAATAAACTTGCATAATTAGATTTTAATATTAATCTTTCTCTCAAAACGAGCTATGTTATATTCTTTTGTGAATTTATATCCATTAGGCAAATCATATTGTTTGTTTCCCTCTAAAAATAACAACTTATCTATTTTATGAATATGTTCCATATTAAATTGTTTTTTTACGGATTTATTACTCATTATTCTTCTTATTAATTCTGTTCTTATCGAATCAGGTAGTATTCTAAACACAATTAAGTCATTAATAGTTTTGCTTAAGTCTTTTTCAGATATTAATTTATAGTAGAAATGGTCAATATATTCTCGATTTGATTCGTTATTATTTTTTGCAATACTACTTAATTTATTTAAAGCATCAATAGTTTTTGGATTGATTTTATTTAATTCAGGTATGATTTTATTTCTTATCCTATTTCTCGTGAATTTTAGATCTTTATTAGAAATATCTGTCATAGGTAGAATATTGTTTTCAGAGCAAATATTCTCTGTTGTGATTCTTTGAATATCTAATATTGGTCTTAATATTTGCAGACTATTTGAATTGATTTTTCTTATTAGTTTTTTATTTATTCCTTCTATTCCTTTTAATCCTGTACCTCTTACAATATTGAATAGTATTGTTTCAGCATTGTCAGTTGCTGTATGCCCAGTTAATATAACGTTTGAATTGAACTTTTGTGCATTAATTGCCAATTTTTCATATCTTAATACTCTCAATGTGTTCTCTACGGACCCATTGTGAATAGTATCAAATTCATTTTCTTCTATGTCTGAAAATGAATAATCAAAATTAAGAAATGAAGCTAAATTACTTACATAAGTTTTTTCTTTATTAATTATTTCCTTATTTCTAATATTATGATTAATATAGGTTAATTTTATGTTCAAAGGATATTCCGGAATAATTTTTGACATTATTATCGATAATGCTGTTGAGTCTGCGCCACCTGAACATCCAATAATAACATTAGATTTGATTTTGACATTGCTTATAATGAAAGGTAATAACTCGATAGCTATTCTTTGACTTAAAATCATAACTTATAATGTGTTTTCAGTATTTGAAAAGGGAACTGTATTAGGTTTTTTTCTAACTTGTAGAAGATCTATTTTTAAACCTTTTGTTTCTTTAACTTCAAAGATGAGATTTGAAAATTCGATTTGATCACCAACCTGTGGTATTCTTCCTAGTTTCTGCATCACAAAACCTGCAGCAGTTTCATAATCTCCATCGGGTATAGGTACCTCTATATTTGAATCTTCTAGCTCTTCGTTTAAATCTTGAATACTTATTCCGCCATCAATATTAAAAGTATTTATATCTATCTCAACTAATTCTTCTTCGGGTTCTGTTCCTTCTTCACCAAAATCACCTACTACTTCTTCTAATAATTTTCTTAAAGTTAAAACTCCGGAAAGCCCTCCATATTCATCTATAATGATAGCTATCTTATCTCCTGAACTTCTCATTTCATTAAATATTTCAAAATTTCGTTTTGTTTCAGGAACAAAATATGGTTCTCTAATTAGTTTTTTCAATTCGGTATTATCATCCGCAGCTTTTTTAGATATACTCATCAAAATATCCTTTGATGAAATTATTCCTACTACATTATCTTCAGTTCCTTCATAAATCGGGAATCTTGAATGACTGTGTTCAGAATATATATCTTTAAAATTTTTCACTGTTGAATTTATGGAAAGCGAAATGATTTCAATCCTAGGTGTCATAATTTCTTGCGCCTGAGAGTCCCCAAAACGAAATACATTTTCAATCATTTCGGCTTCTTCAGGTTCAAGTGAACCTTCTTCTTCTCCAATGTCTATTAAAGTCAAAAGTTCTTCTTCAGTTATTGAATTTGATTCCGCACTACTATTCATATTTGATGTACTATCAATCCCTTTTAGTATCAATGTCAACATAAATACGATGGGTGCAAAAATTACTTCAAGTGCCCTTAATGGTCTAGCATATATTCTTGTTACAGATTCTGATAGCCTTACAGCTATTGCTTTTGGTAGAACATCTCCAAAAATAACCAATATTATAGTACCCACTAAAGTGGTTAAAAAGGCAGTTTGAATTTCATCTTCAGTAATCTTGAAGAAAACTGCACTGAGTAAAGCAGCGAAAGCTATGTTAACTATCGCATTACCCACAACTATTGTTGAAATAAGTTTATCTTTATTTTCTAATAGTTTTGCGACAAGTTCCGCTCCTTTCATTTTATTGTTAACCATATTAAAAAGTTTGGTTTTTTGTATAGAGAGAAATGCTGCTTCTGAGCTTGAAAAAAACGCTGATAATACAATAGAAATTATTATTAATATTATTTCTAGTACCATATTTTAGTTTTGATTATCCTCGTGGTTAATAATACTAATAACTTTGGATTCAATTTCTTTAGACATTTTATCGTTGTCTTTCAGGAATTGTTTTACAGCTTCTTTTCCTTGGCCCAGTCTTGTTTCTCCATAGGAATAGAAAGACCCACTTTTAGTGATTATTTCGTTTTCCACTCCAAGTTGGATAATGTCTGCTTCTCTTGAAATTCCATAATTATAAACTATTTCAAATTCAGCAGTTTTAAAAGGAGGTGCTACTTTGTTTTTAACTATCCTAGCTCTAACCCTATTACCAACAGCTTCTGTACCAATTTTTATTGTTTCAATTCTCCTTAAATCAATTCTGAGGGAGCTATAAAACTTCAGGGCTCTTCCACCTGGAGTTGTTTCAGGATTCCCAAACATAACACCGATTTTTTCACGAAGCTGGTTTATAAAAATAACAGCGCAGTTAGAAGAACTTATTACTGGAGTTAATTTTCTAAGCGCTTGGGACATAAGTCTAGCTTGGAGTCCTACATGAGAGTCTCCCATATCACCTTCTAATTCTGCTTTTGGGACTAAAGCTGCAACACTATCGACTACAACTAGATCTACAGCTCCGCTGCGAACTAAGTATTCACATATTTCCAATGCTTCTTCCCCGCCATTTGGCTGTGATACTAGCAAGTCATTTAAATTGACACCGCATCTTTTGGCATACCCAGGATCTAAAGCATGCTCTGTATCAATATAAGCAGCAACGCCTGATGATTTTTGGCAACTAGCAATCACATGATATGAAAGAGTAGATTTACCAGAGGATTCAGCACCAAAAATTTCAGTAATTCTACCTTTGGGAACACCTTGAACACCAAGAGCCAGATCAAGATTAATTGAACCTGTAGAAATAGCTTCTACTTTTAGATTACTATTTTCTGAGCCAAGCCTAACAATTGATCCTTGACCGAATTGTTTATCTATCTGACCAATCGCTTGGTCTAGGGCTTTTGTTTTATTGGGGTCCATTATTTAGTTAATAATATAATTATTGAATTCTAACATTTTATAACTGATCTAACAAGGGAGTTAGATTTTTAATTTATTTTTGGGAGTTTTATATTTTCTGTCTTTCCAAGTTGAATTAAATAACAAATTATCAGAAAAAGATCTTGCGGCCAATAAAATGACCAACGAAATTAATAAAGGGAAAGAGAGTGGAGTAGATAAAGAATAATTAAATCGATAAGTTACAATAGACCAAGATAAAACTAATAGTGTAAATAAGGTTATACTTAAAATTATAAATTCATTATTTTGTTCCATTCCAATAAGGTACAAAATTATTGGGAGGGTGGAAAAAAGTACAAATGATAACAAAATTGTAAAAATAATTAAAAAAATAGATATACTGTAACCTACAGCAGGAAAAATATTTTTAGAATACCCACTTATAAAATCTTTATTATTGTTATAAGTCCTTGTTGATATTCTGTTTTCACCATCATATAAATTCCATTTTAATTTTTTTCTTTTAATATTTCTTCCAAGCTGAAAGTCGTCAACCGGATTATCTTTAATACTTTCAAAACCTCCGATACTTACAAATGATTGTTTTTTAAAAAGCATAAATTGCCCGAATGTTGCAGATAAAAAAGGCATATTCAAAGTTAATGCTAGTTTCATAGGAAGCCAGCAAACAATAAACCATGAAATTATTTTTTTCATTGCATTATCAGCTATTAATATTGTTTCTCTGTTGGGTACTAAAGACAATAAATCAGATTTGTCTTTATGTAATACATTTAATGTGTCAGCTAATAATCTTTTGTCAATTTTTGTATCTGCATCCATAAAAAGCAAATAATCTCCTTTAGCTTTTTTTGATAATTGATGGCAAGCCCAATTTTTACCTAACCATCCTTTTGGTAGCTTGCTGCCTTCAATAAGGCGTACATTAGAATATTTTTTTTCATATTTTGTAATAATGTTTTTTGTGTTATCGGTAGAATTGTCATTTAAAATTAGAAGTTCAAAATTTAAATATTCTTGATTTAATATAGATTGTATTGTAGTTTCCAATACATCTTCTTCATTTCTTGCTGGCACTAATACGGAAAGTAATGGATAGTTACTATCAGTTTTATTTTTAGGTAATTTTTTAAGCCAAAAAAAATTGGTTAGTCCAGTTATTACATTAAAAAGAGCTATGGTAATTAGTCCTATATACCAATATATGAAATTATCTTTTGTAAATATTTGGTCAAAAAATATTTCTGTCATTTTAATTTGAACCTAAATTCTATTTTTTCTTTGTATTCTTTTCTATGTTTAAAAATTATAAACAATAAATTAAATAAAATCCCAATTATTAAAGTATGAGTACTAAATGTTGTCGGATTTCTTAATAATAAGTAAATCCCTAACGAAGAAAAAGCTACAGTAACAGTTATTGCGTCATTTTTTTGTATTAATTTCATAATTGCTAAACAAGGTGTAATGATATAAAAGGCTTCAAATTTTGTGATTGCAAGCCAAGTTCCCGCTGTTACTGCAAGAGATTTCCCTCCTTTAAATTTTAGAAATGGTGAAAAGCCATGCCCAAATAAAGAAGCAATTACAAAAATTATCATCGTCAAATTCTCAATTGAATAGTTTGATAAGAAAAAGTAAATAGGTAAGCCTGATTTAGTTATTTCAAAAAAACTTGCAATAAATCCCCAAGTAATACTTCCGGCTCTGAAAACGTTAACTGTGCCTGGGTTTTTATCTCCATAGTTTCTTATATCAGATTTGAGTCTTAATTTCCCAATGTAATAAGCCCATGGTATAGCCGAGGATACAAACACAATTAAAATGTAAATAAGGTCTGCATTTTCTATATTAAAACCTAACATGAAACGATTATATCTAAGTTTGCGATTAATTTCTTAAGATGTTATAAAATTAATTATGTTAATTATTTTAGTAAATGTAAATTAATGAAAAATTATAAGATAATTAGAATTGGATTTATCGGAGCAGGTGCTCTTGGAGGATCCATAGCTATAGCACTTGATTCTTTGGGTTACAATATACACAAAATATATAGTAGATCCGTAACTTCTTCGGAGTATTTAACTTCTAAGCTTACTGATTCCACTGTAGCAAATAACTATCAAGAGATGTCTGATGAATGTGATGCTATTTTTATTACAACACCTGATAAAAATATTAAAGAAATTTCTGAATTATTAGTTTGGAGAGAAAATCAAATTGTAATTCATTGTTCCGGGGTTACTGATTTGAGTGTTTTTGTTAAACCTAAGCAAGAAGGAGCTTCTGTAGGAAGTATGCATCCATTGTACCCTTTTTCTGATATGGATTTAGGAAGTAAGAATTTAAAAGACGTAACATTTGGGATCGACGGTGATAGTAAATCTTTAGAATTCATTAATAAAATATTGTCTGATTTAGATTGTAAGCCCATAAAAATAAATTCTGATTTTCGTGCTTTATATCATCTTTCAGGAGTAATGGCAGGCAATTTATTACTTGGCTTGGGTTCAGCTATTTCTGAAATATGGGAAAAAATAGGATTAGACAAATCTATAGGGTCTGAAGCTTTAATTCCAATGATGATAAATAGTTGTGAGAATATTTTAAAATTAGGAATTCCTGATTCAATGGCAGGACCTTTTGTAAGGGGAGATGTTAAAACAATTAAAATGCATTTGGATGCCTTAAAATCTTCACACCCAGATATCCTGCCACTTTATATAGAGCTAGCAAGAACAAGTATGAGATATAGTATTGCAAAAGTGGGAGAAGAACAATCACAGTCTAAAGAAATTTGTGATTTGTTAAATAATTATTCCTAAAATAATTTGTTGTAATCTATCTAATAATAAAATAGTATAAATATAGTCTGATTTATACGGAGGCAATATGGCAACTGAAACGAATTTTAGAGTTATAGGAAAATCACCAATTCGACATGATGGTACTGACAAGGTTACTGGACGAGCTCTTTATGGCGCTGATATGAATTTACCCGGGATGCTATATGGAAAAGTTTTACGAAGCCCTCACCCCCACGCTCGGATAAAATCTATTGATTTGAGTGATTTGAAAAAGCATCCGGAATGTAAAGCTATTGTAACTTCAAAAGATTTGGCACCTGCCCCAGAAGTTACTAAAGACCCTTTATATGGGCAGGTAAGAATAACTAACGTTTTAGCATCTGAAAAAGTATTATATAAAGGACATCCAATACTAGCAATAGCTTCTACTTCACCAGACCAAGCTGAGGAACTATTGAGATTAGTAAAAATTGAATATGAAATTTTAAAACACTCTTCTAGTGTTGAAGAAGCAATTAGCAAGGATTCAGATGTATTACACGAAAATTGGGAAAAAACATCAGATATATATGATTCAAATCCAAATGGAACTAATATTGGCACTATTGAAGTATATAAATTAGGTGACGTAGACAATGCTCTGAATAATTCCGAGCATATTTTAGAAAAGGAATTTAGAACCAAAACTGTTCATCAAGGATATATTGAACCCACTAATGGGACTGCTTGGTGGAGGCCAAATGATCGATTAACCATATGGTGTAGTAGCCAAGGACATTTTGGAATTCGAGATTCAGTTGCTATGGTATTAGGTATACCTGCATCTAAAATTACTGTGATACCTATGGAAATTGGAGGAGGATTTGGTGGCAAACTTTCAGCGTACCTAGAGCCTTTGGCTGCTGTGCTATCAAAAAAGTCTGGATTCCCAGTTAAAATGACCATGAGTAGATCTGAAGTATTAGAAGCAACAGGTCCTACTTCTGGTAGTTATCAAAAAATAACCTTAGGGTATGACTCGAAAGGAAAAATTAATGGAGCAAAAGCCATTATGCTTTTAGAAGCAGGCGCGTTTCCTGGCTCTCCTGTAAGCGGAGCTGCCTCTGCTATATTTTCTCCTTACAATATTGAAAATGTTCGCATTGACGGATACGATATAGTTACCAATAAACCTAAAACCACAGCATACAGAGCTCCAGGTTCTCCAATTTCTATGTTTGCTGTAGAAAGTATGATGAACGAAATCGCGGAGATTGTAAATTTAGATCCAGTTGATTTACGAATTTTAAACGCTGCCAAGAAAGGTACCAGAAGAGCTGATGGTGTAATTAATGGCACTATTGGTGCTATTGATGTTATGGAAAGCATAAAAAATCACCCTCATTATAAAATGCCCCTACCTGAGGGTGAGTTTGTTGGCAGAGGAATATCATTAGGATTTTGTAGAAATAATGCAGGAGTATCAAGTGTTATTTCTAATATGTTACCAGATGGTAATTTTTCTTTGACTGAAGGGTCAGTCGATATTGGGGGAAGTAGAACAGCTGTTGCCCAACAATTTGCTGAAGTCTTAGAAATACCAGTAGAAAATGTGTTTCCCCAGATTGGTGATACAGATACTATTGGTTACACATCAGTAACAGGAGGAAGTGGAGTTGCATTTAAAACTGGATTTGCAGCATATCACACAGCAAAAGATATCAAATCACAATTAATTAAAAGAGCTGCTTTAATTTGGGATACATCTCAAGATAACGTTCAATATAAAGAGGGAACGTTGTTTCATTCTTCTGATCCGGAATTAAAATTAAGTCTTAAAGAGATTGCTACTCTTCTCGGAGATACTGGTGGACCAATTACAGGTAAATCTCATATTAATCCCGCAGGACAAGAAGGATCCTATGCTGCAAATATTATTGATTTAAGAGTAGATCCAGGCACCGGTAAAATTGAAATTTTGAAAGTTAGTGCTTTCCAAGATGTTGGAAGAGCTATACATCCTGGATATGTAGAAGGTCAAATTCAAGGGGGTACTGCTCAGGGAATAGGATGGGCTTTGAATGAGGAATACTTTATGGTAGATGGTGAAATGAAGAATAATAGCTTTTTAGATTATCGTATGCCTACATCCTTAGATTTGCCAATGATTGATCCTATTATTATCGAAGTTAATAACCCAAATCATCCATTTGGTGTCAAAGGGGTAGGAGAATCCAACATAGTTCCTCCTTTAGCAGCTATATCACATGCAGTTTATAATGCTATTGGTAAACGAGTGTATGAACTGCCAATGAACCCTGAGTCATTAACAAACTTAGATGATTAATTTTAATAATTTTTTTGGAGGAACATTATGCCAAACGATAAAGAACAAGATTTAAAAGATAAAGCAAGAAAATTACATTTTAATTCTATTGTAGTCGATACACATGCTGATACCATCAGTAGGATGGTAGATCCAACAAATAATACGCATGGAATTCATGATGATCCTGATCGAGGAAGAGATCATTACCCGATAGAGGATCAGGGAGTTGATATATCTAAAAGACTAGAAGATGGACATTTAGATCTTCCAAGAATTTTTGAGGGAGGACTAGGTGTACAGTGGTGGTCGTGCTTCGTTTATTCAGGATATATTGCAAAAAAAGAAAC